>Ga0116183_1002336_pt1 | contig 20566 bp, 35 predicted proteins | sample AD_UKC078_MetaG_FD_89753 | JGI IMG/M metagenome (GOLD analysis project Ga0116183, IMG submission 89753) | Active sludge microbial communities of municipal wastewater-treating anaerobic digesters from USA - AD_UKC078_MetaG | ecosystem: Engineered > Bioreactor > Anaerobic > Digestate | place: USA... | reverse complement strand
AGAGTGAAGAGTGGATTGAAAAAAGAGCTGCTAAGTTAAGAGGAATTCCACTATCACAAGAACATAGAGATAAATTAGCAGAGGTAAATAGAGGTAAGTTAGTTTCAGATGAAACAAGACAAAAACAATCAATTGCAAGACTTGGTAAAGAACCTCACAATAAAGGTAAAATAAAGGATATTATTTTACAAATTGATTCTAATGGTATTATAGTAAAAGAATGGAATAACCTAAATGAATTGATTGATTATGGCTTTCAAAAGAGTAATGTTATAAATGTTTGTACAGGTAAAAGGAAATCACATGGTGGATTTATATGGAAATATAAATCAGACTATAATTAGTGATGTTTATTACCTTTTTCCTCATAGTCATGTCCTGTTTCAGATATGGCTATTTTGATTTCTAATCCAGTTTTATCATCTATAACAATAACTGATTTTTTATTAACTTTTATAATCTTACCAGTATGAATTAGTTTTGTACGAGGTACATGAAACTCTATAATATTACCTACTTTCATTATTTAACTAAATAATCAGTAATTGCTTTCCAATCAGGAAATTTTTCTTTACCAAAGTGTAACCACTCACCTTCAAACTCAGGTTGACCTGCTTTATTATCATCATCAATTAATAAATCACCTTTTAATAATGATTTATCACCAGCCATAATAGTTTTTTGTACAACATCATAACCTAAGTAATCCCAAACCCATTGAGCTTTCTCAGTTAATGAGTTAACATTTCTGAATGATGGTCTTGTTAAAATCCAAACATCATAATGTTCTTTAAGTAAATTAAATGCTTCTATTGCTCCTTCCATTGGTTCAAGTTTTAAGAAGAAACCCCATCTTGATTGTGGGTATTTTTGACTTGGTGTTTCTAATAAGTCTTTTTCAAAGGCTCCTTTGAAGTTACAAAGTACACCATCCATATCTATGTATAATCTTTTCTTTTTCATAGTTATTATATTAAATTATTCTACAAAGATACAAAATAAAAAAGACATTATCTAATTTTTGATAATGTCTTTTTGTTGAGCTAGTGACAGGATTTGAACCTGCGGTGTTGGAGTTCCTACTTACAAGGTAGGTGCAATCGACCACTATGCGACACCAGCATTTTATGAGCTTCTCATTGGATTCGAACCAATAACATCCACATTACTAAAGTGGTACTCTGGCCAGTTGAGCTAGAGAAGCATATTTTAGAGGTATAGGTAGGATTTGAACCTACGATGATGAAATTAATCATTACAGTTTTGCAGACTGCACCTTTCGACCACTCAGGCACTATACCATTTTTCAGAGCTTCTGGCCGGGCTCGAACCGACGACATCCTCATTACAAGTGAGGTGCTCTACCAACTGAGCTACAGAAGCATTTTAGAGGTGCTGACTGGATTTGAACCAGTGTAGGAGGTTTTGCAGACCTCTGCCTAACCACTCGGCCACAGCACCATCTATTTTATTTCTAAAAGATTTTCATGTATTTCTCTATGACAATTTGCACATACTAAAATACACTTATCTAATTCATCTTTAATCTTATCCCAAGCTGTACACATATTTTTAGATAGTGTAAAATCTTTTTTAGAGGGATCCAAATGGTGAAACTCTAATGCGGATACACACTTATTATATTCACATATAACACATTTACCACCTTTATATTCTACTGCTTTTTCTTTTGTTCTTTTTCTAAATGTTTTTGTTCTTATATAGTTAGACTTTCTTCTATCATCATCACTATCAAATGTAAACTTTTTATTCTCACCATATTTGGTAACGGTACTTCTACCTACACCAAATTCCTTCATTGTTTCCTCTATAGAATTTAGTTTATAAAATTCTTTCAATTTTTCAATTTCATCTTTATCTAACTTTTTACCAGAATTAAGACCTATATCATTTAACATTTCACTCTTACAAAAGTAAGAAATTAAACTTCTAGAACAATTTAATTCTTTTTGTATTTCTCTATAGCTTTTACCTTGTTTTCTTAGTAAAATTATATTTTCTTTTTTAGAACCTTCAACCATAACATATCTTTTTATGATATATATTAATTTTTTGGTTCTACCTTTGTTGGTACTGTGGGTTACGATCCCACTACCTTTCGCGTATCAGGCGAATGCTCTACCGAGTGAGCTAAGTACCAATATATTGTGATTCCTGTAGGATTCGAACCTACGACCTCTTGCATGTTAAACAAGCGCTCTTACCAGCTGAGCTAAGGAATCTCTTGTAGGTCTACTCGGACTCGAACCGAGATTATACTTCACGTCTCTTCCATGTAAAAGAAGGATGTTGCCATTACACCATAGACCTATTTAGTTGGCACAGAGGGATTTGAACCCACATTTTCAACAACCATTTACAGTTCTCCAACTTATCAGGTTGGGCTGGTATGTGCCAATATGCTACTGGGGTGGGATTCGAACCCACGGTGGAGCAGTGCTCATCAGATTAACAGTCTGAACCGTTCGACCAACTACGGCAACCCAGTAATTTTTGCTCTCCCACCAGGACTCGAACCTGGAATAACTGATTAACAGTCAGACGTGATACCATTTCACCATAGGAGAATATATTTTTGTTGACAATACTGGATTCGAACCAGTGACCTTCCCACTCGACAGGGACACTCTAACCAGACTGAGCTAATCATCATAGGTAAATGTCGCACCCTTTTGTAATCTCTACCTCCACTCATGGGAGGACACAATTCTAACTTCCTTATTTCCAATTAGGTGCGAACTAATTTTTCATATATCTGTTCCAATAGGCATTTACTTTGCTCTCCCACCAGGACTCGAACCTGGAATAACTGATTAACAGTCAGACGTGATACCATTTCACCATAGGAGAATATTTATATAAAAAGAAAAGACCCAAACTTTATGTTCGGGTCTTTAGAAATTGTTTATAATATATGAGTTTATACTATACATAACTGCTTACCCGATGTTGTGTTATTCACACAATTCGTAATCGTAATCACATTAATATTTATAGTAGTTGTTTTCATTGTTTTATATATTAAATTTTTATTGTCCCTTTTTGGTTTTTTTTGTTTTTCTTTGATTATTTATAGTACAAAAGTAATATAAAGTTTTTAATCTACCTAATCTTTTATTATTTATTTTGATAATTTTTTTTAATCTTGTCTGAAATCATATTTCCAATTCTTTCTCTTTCCTTTTGTTCACTATCATACTTACCTGATAAGTAGTCATATGTCATTAACATACCTGTTCTTTTATCAATGTCCTCTTCATTGGGCCATATTTCCCACATATATTCAACTAATCTTTCATATGCAACATGTCTATTTTAGGAAAATATTTTGTTAAAAAGTCATATGCTTTTATCATACCTTCTTTTTCATCTACTTGACGTTCTGGTGTATGATTACTTAAATGACTATTATTAAATATATCTTCTATATGTTTTTCTAAATCTTCTTTACTTTTTAAGTTTTCATTTACTGAGAAATCATTGAACTTTTTAATTGACATATTAATTGTTTTTCTTATATATTAAATCTATCTTATCATTTCTTTCTTCTCTAAGAGTAACATCTTCTGCTATTTCTTTATTGAATATAACATATGTTGAAGTACAATTATCACAATACCACCCATCAGTGTTCCAAGGTAAATCCTCAGGTGAATATTCTATTTCATCCTTCTTACAATGTAAACAAGGTTTAACTTCATATATCTTATCTTCAACTTTAATTAGTTTCATATCTTAGTTTTTGTACGCCTGGAGGGACTCGAACCCTCACACCTTTCGGCACTAGCTCCTAAGGCTAGCGTGTCTACCATTCCACCACAGACGCATATTTTTGTACCCCTACCCAGACTCGAACTGGGAACGTATCATTGTTTTCCACGGTGTCTTAGACCGCAAGCTTTACCAATTTGCTCATAAGGGCTTTTGTACCCCAGATAGGATTCGAACCTATATTTTCAGTTTCCAATTACCCGTAGTTGTTTAGAAGACAACTGGGACTACTGAGGCATATTTTAACCATTTTCTTATAGAGTTATCACTAACTCCATATTTTCTACCTGTTCCACAATATCCTAATTCTTTAATATCTATTTCTAATTGTTCAATTGATGGTCTTTCTTTTATTCTTAGTGATTTAGTATGACATGTATTACAATTTTTTGATGTCTTTTTTATTTGTTTACCACAAGAACAAATATTTTTAATTTTTAATTTTTTAACTTTTATTTTTTTAACTTCTTCTAATTCACTTCTATTCAAATATTTCTCATTTCTATATTCTGATTTACTACTTTTATTTAGGTTACCACCACAATATGTAGATGTTTGACTATGACAATTTGGACACAATATTCTTAAATTATCTATTCTATTATCCATATTATTACCATTTATATGGTCTAAATGAAATGATAGTGGTTTACCACACCAGCTTTCTATATTACATAATTCACATTTACTATCTTTTAATCCCTCTTTTATTAATCTAATTTTAAGATGATGTGTACTTGTATAAGTAGAGTTCTCAACCAAAATATCTGATATATCTGTTATTTTATTAACAGGTTTATATCTCAAACCAGTATTCCAACCTTGTCCTGTAAAGTGTGATATATCTATATCATATAAATTAATATACTTTTTTATTGTCTTATAATTACCACCTGCTGGCCTAATTTCTAATCTTCTACAAACTTCTGCAGTGGATAAAACCTCCTTTACTATTTTTTCCAACTCTTCTTTATCAATCTTATACTTACTCATAATTAAAATTATTTTAGTATATATATTAAAAAGTTGTGTCTTCCTTTTTATTTAACTTTTCAGTTCAATTGTATCTGGGACGGGAGTCGAACCCGCAGCTTACAAGGCTTAAACTTGTTGTGTTTTCCAGTTTCACCACCCAGACATTTGTACCGAGAGCGGGACTTGAACCCGCACGCCACAAGGGCACAAGATTTTAAGTCTTGCATGTACTACCAATTTCATCACCTCGGCATTAATTTTAATTAATAGTAGGACTTGAACCTACACTAAGTTTATTTCATCCTTAGCCATATCCTCTATATCTCTGTATAAAGTTAGGTGTTTACCAGTTCCACCATATCAATTGTGACTCCGACAGGGCTCGAACCTGTGACCCACAGATTAGAAATCTGTTGCTCTATCCATCTGAGCTACGGAGCCAATTTAAAACAAAAAACCCAAAACTTTTTGAGTCTTGGGTTTTGTTATTTGTTATACTTTAATTGATTACCAACTAAAATCATTTCCAAATTGAGCAAAACCCATCCCTTGTCTCAAAGATAAGACAGTCAGTGTTAAGTTTCTTCTATTTAGAATTGTTGTGTTCATAATTGTATATATTAAAGTTTTATTCTCTCTTTTTGTTTATTTGTTATTTTTATAGTACAAAAGTATAAAAAGTTTTCTAATGTACCTAATTTATTTTAATATTTCTTTTAATTTTTCTTCTCTCTTTTCTTCTACAGACATATTATCAATCTTTTCATTAGTATAATTTGACCAACCCATTAAGGTAAAAAATAAGATAAAATATATCCAAATAAATGTTATATTATTAAGTAATGAGGTTGGTAAAAAGAATGGTATTACAAACAACATTAAGATTGCTGTTATACCTGTAACTAATGTTAGTTTACTTTTAATTTTAGAATTACACATTTTTTGATAAAGGATCAAATAATATATTTATATCTGGTATTATATAAAAACAAAAAATAGGAACTGCTATTCCAACAATAGCAGTTAGTATTGATAAGTCTTTCTTTAAATTTTTCCAGAATTTACTATTCATCTCATTATTTTATTTTACAAAGATACAAAAATAAATTTAACCTTGTTGTTGTCTTTTTCTCCAAGCTGCTATATCATTTTCCATATACTTTCTAATTCTCTTTGATGCATTCATTGAGTTTTCATCACAAAACTTTTGAAATTCTTCCAATAGTTTTTCAGATACTCTTATTCCAAATATTCTATCTTTACTTGCCATAATGTTTACTTATTTTTACAAGTATATATTTATATGTACATTCTATATTTTATATTTTTTTCTCAACATAGGTAACTATTTCACCTGTTTCAAATCCTTTTCAATAAGTAGTGGTAGTGAACTGTCTTTACACCAGGCATATATGGTATAATCTTTGTAGTTTTCTAATACATATTCCCATCTGGTTTCCCATAGAAGTCTATAGATTCCCATTCTTCTGTAGTCAGAGTGTACCCAAGCATCAAGAAACTTTATCCTATTATCTTTCTCAATATTCATAAATATATGACCAACTGCCAGGTTGTTTGTTTGGTCATTTGCAATCCACATTTCCAAGTTCTGTGCATTTGTTTTAAGGTGAGTGATAATAAGGTTTTCCATAAACTATATATCATAAAAATAAATGAAAAAACCTATATTTCTATAGGTTTAGTAAATTTTTTCTGCAACTCTTATACAAGATGTAACATCCTTCTCACAATATGTTTTAACTTCTTCAACTCTACCATCCCAGAAAGCAACATGAACATCTGATCCATTCATATTATCTTTAGGTGATTCAACATCTAATTCGTATGTCACTTCATCAAATGTACTTGTATATGCAAATCGTATTTTCCAATCATCAGAAATATCAACTATTCTTGTCTCCCAAGGTTTTTTATTATGTAATGTAATAATACTGGCAGGATTAATATCATACTTATGAAGTTTATGTAATATCCAAGGTATATCAAAATATAATATTCTATACCCACCTAATTTGAAATTTTTAGTTTCAATCTTTTTCAAAAGATTATTAAATTTTTCAACTATATCTTTTTCATCATCACCATAGAAACTAGATATTCTTTCTGTACCATTGTCTAAGTAACCAAATGATATACAAGTTATTCTACCATAAGTTGATATTATTGGGGATTCCTCCAAGTATGCTTTTTCTAAAGTTTCATACTTATCAACCCAATTATATTTTATATATTTGTTAGAGAATAGGTTATATCCTCTAATATCATTTATTTTTAATTCTTCTATATTTCTATACTGACCTGCAGTTTCTATATCAAACATGAATATATCTTCCATTTTCTAATATTTATGATTTTTACTTCTATTTTTTTCTACTTCAAGAGGTTGAAAGTTTGAATAGTGATTTAACTTTAATAACTCTTCTTCATTTGTTGAAGTTGCTAATTGTATTATATGATCAAACTCCCAATACGAACCATAATTATCCCAGTTCATACTTTCATTAAATTGTTTTTCTATATGATTTTTAAAATCTTCAAATGTACAACCAAGAATTTCTATTGTCTTTTTTGATTTGGTACTAAACCTTCTTTTAAATGAAGAATATATTAAATTTCTTACAGAGAGTTTAAATTTGAAAAAACTATCATTTTTCTTTCTATCTGAGTAATACTTATTAATTTTATCTTTATTTTTTTGCTTATACTCTCTATTGTAATTAGAGACATAATCTTTGTTTTTATCTTTATTTTTTTGATAATATACTTTTTTATTTTTGTTTAAAGTTTCTTTATTATCTTCTCTATATTTTTTAATTATTTCTTTATTATCTTCTCTATATTTTTTAAAGCATTGTTTACAGGATGCACAAAATCCATCTTTACTTCTATCATCAACATTATAATTCTCTATTTTTAAATTTTCATTACACTTTGAACAGACTTTATACTCTATAATTAAATCTTTGTTACACTCTATACAAATTATTCTTCTTTTATAAAATTGAGTAATTTCCTTTTCTGTATTACATTCTATACAATTCCTCATAACCACAACTTTTTTATTATATATATTAAAAAGTTGTTGTTCTCTAATAAATTTTATCTATTAACTCTTTAATATTTAGAGTCCCTTCTCTGTATTGAAATTCTTTTAATCTTCTATCTGGAAAAGATGATTTTCTCCATATAGATGCAATTGATTTGGTCACATCAAAATATTTTTCTAATTTTTGTGAGTATTTCTTTTTAATATAAAATTCTATAAATAATATATCTATCATCTAATTTTTTATTAATTATATCACATTTATCCTTAAAAGTTTTATATATAGTACTATGATACATATAAAGACATTTGAGAGTTTTCTACCAAAATTTAAACTTGTTACTAGTAATGCTAGAAAAATAAGAGAATATAGAGAACTTATACCGAATCTTAGAGTTGAAGAAGGTAGAGACTTACCAGAAGTTGATTCTGATGATGAAACAGTTGCTATATACAAAGCAATTGATAATGGTATTTATACTATATCAGAAGATACATCATTAGAAATTGAAGGTGAAAATGTTGGAGTTAATTTAAAATGGTTTAAAAGTAGAATGCATGAATTTGCTGGTAAAAGAGCATATTGGAAAGTTTTACTTGCTAAAAATGATGGTGAATATATTAAAATATATGAAGGATTTATTGAAGGTGAAATTGTAGAAAGTGATGATTTATCATCTTTTGATAAATATTTTAAAGTTACTAAATATGATAAATTATTAGGTGATTTAAAATTGACAGATATAAATTCTTATTTATATTCTGCAAGAGCGATGGCTGCTAAAAATTTAAGACAAGATAAGTTTATTCTTAGAAAAAGAATAAAATTTATCCCAAAATGGACCGGAAAATATCAAAACTCATGAAAATAAATATTCAAAAAGATTTTTATAATCATCAATGGGTTATTTACTATGGTGATATTAAACAAACAGTAGATTTTTTTAAAAGTGATGATTATTTAGAGAAAATGATAAATAAAATAATACAGAATCATAGGAATAAACAATTAAAAGATATATTATCATAAATCTTTTCATACAATATATTTTTTTATCATATCTGGACCGCCAAATTCTTCAATTTTTCTAATCGCGGATGATGAAATATGTTCATAATCCCTATCACAAGTAAGGTAAATTACATTCACATCTTTTTTGAAATCATCTATAAATCTATATTGATTTACTTCATAGTCTAAGTCAACTCCATTTCTTAGACCTCTAATTACAACTACTTTATAACCATCATCTTCATAATCATTTATAAGTTCATGTAGAAATTTATTATAAGTAATTATTTTTCGATTAATTCTTTGTTCTAACAGATGAAAATATTCATCTGATTTTGATATTTTTGGTTTATCAGGATTAATACCAACTGCAATTAACACATTACCTCTACCAAATATTCTTTCAGCTTTCTCAATTATGTTAATGTGTCCAATATGCATTTTGTTAAAGGAGCCTGGATAAATTGCTATTGTTTTCATATTCCTAATTCATTAAGTTTCTCTTCTCTTGCAATATGTTTTGGTTTAGCCTCAACTTCATTTTTATGATATGGAGTACCATTAGTTGAATAGATATGTGTTTTATCAACTCTTGCAATAATTCCAATAGTAGGTTCTTTACTATACTTTGAAGTATAATAGAACTCTGCACTTGGATAAGGTTCATTACCACATTTACAAACTAAGACTACTGGATCATTTGAATGTATAATAGTAATTGGATTTATATTAACCGTATTTATTGACATTGTTATAATATTTTTTCCAGTTTATCACCTCTTTTATTTTGTAAACTATTTACTTGTAGATGTTTAATATCTGGATCATGTTTCTTTTGTAAGGTACATTCTGTTAAAATTTCTAATAGACTTGCATCTCTCTCAACTCCAATATATTTACCATCTGGTTTTATTTCCAAACCATTGTAATAATGTTTCATTTTACCATTACCAGATTCAATTTCTAAGATAAATTCAATTTTTGGATCCAAATTATATTTTTCTAGAAGTTTTAAAACTTCTAATGGTTCTACTAACATTTTAAGACTTAATATATTATTAATGTCTTTTAATTGACCATAAATAATCTTCCATTGTTTTTGTGATATATTATCAAGTTCTTTTAAGAAATTATTCATTTGTATATGTTATATTAGTTACTTCTTCTAATCTTTCTCCAATATTAGAAATAAGACTTTCGTTATATATTTTATCAATAAGATTAATAACAATATCTCTATACTCTGGAGTAATTTTAGTTCTAAAATTAGGTCTTATTTTCATATTGTTTTTATTTTATTTATTACATTCCTAATAAACCCATAAGATTTCTATGTAGGCTCATTACTCTTATATGTGTAAGGAATTCCATTTCATTCATAGATTTGGAACATCCTAATTGTTCTTTTACATTATCTTTCTGATTACTATCTAATTTAAGATATTTATCTAACATTTCTCTCATTTGATCAGTGCTAACACCATCTTTATTTACAAATTTTCTATTCATAGAATGTGACAAGTTTATCAACTGGTTTAACTACAGAACCATAACCTTCATCAAAGTAAGTTCCATCATAAGATGAATACCAACCATCAGTTCTGATATAAACATCATGCTCTACAAAGTATTGAACTTTATACCAAGTTGAACCCATATCTGGGCCACCATATTTATCAACTACTTTTACTTCACCTAATCCTAATTCGGTTGGATTATAATCTTCATAGGCAAATTCTTGTACACTCATGTTTGCTTGGATTTTTTCCAAGATTTGCTCTCCAGTTAATTTATTGTTTGTCATATACTGTTGTTGTTACTTGTTTAGGAAATACTTGTGTTACTTTACTATTATAGTAATGTTCATATTGGCCATATGAATCATATGTACCTGTGATTTTGATATAAGCATCTGCTACTGGAAAGTATATTACTGACCAAAATTCAGATGTATCACATCTACCTGCTACTTTTTTATATTCTGTTGGTAATCCAACTGATTCTAAATAAGCATCTACTGTTTCAAATTCACCTTCTTCATCTAACTCTTCTAAAAGATATTCTTCATCATCAAAACAATCAAAAAGTGCTTTTTGTAATCCTTTATCTTGAATGATTTTAATAATTTCTTCTGCTGTTTGTACTACTGCCATACTGTAATTGTTTTTTCTACTTTTTTAACTTCTTTCATTTCATCCCACTCTTCTCCTTCATAAGAACATCTTGTTCCAGAGAACATAACATTAATATCATACTTCTCAAAGTAAATAACTCTTTCTAAACTAGTATCTTCATTTCCATATGAATCATAGTTAAACTGGTCATTGTTTTCTAATAGTTTACCACCAAATGGTTCTCTGTAGAAGTCTTCCATGTAATCATAGATAGAGCCAAATTTTTCATCAAACTCTTGTTTAAATTCTTCAAATTTTGTCATAATAAATTTTTAGTTAATTGTTTGATAATCTGTAATTGTTTTTGTTACTGGTTGTACAAATTGTAATTCAGTAAGCTCTGCATTTTCTCCATAAGAGTCAACTCTAATTGTTTCTTTAAGAAACAAACCCTCACCTACATCATAAATAGTAGTTGTACTTGGTCTGTATTCACCATCTGATTCTTCTGCAACTTTTTTGTACTTGCTTGAAAAGTTTCCAACTTTGGAAAGGATTTCATTTAGTTTTTTAACTTCAATGTTCATATTTATAGTTTTTATTAATTAATTCTCTGTAATTCACCTTTGGCGTTTCTAAATTCTTATAGTTCTCAATTGCAAACATTGCAATATAAGAAGGAAAATGTTTGATGATATTATCTTTTAATTGTAATTTATATCCTTCTCTCCAATGGTTGTGTTTATATCTTTCCCAAGCCATTACTGCTGTTTCTTCATAAACAACTTTTGACTTATCTTCATATGATAATTTATGAAATTTGTTTTCATCTAATTCAACTTCTGCACCATCTTTTAAAAGTAATGTGTACATAGGTACTGGATTGATTAAAGTATGAATATAATCATGTTGTTCTGTATCAGCATTAACTGCATTACTAAAGAAATCTTCTTTAGTAAGCATTAGATTAGATTTCTTTACTTTTTTATGAAGGTCATTCCAAAATGGAATTAATTCATCAATAATATCTTTATTATATTGAACACCTTTAGACATAAGGAATTGTACATCAAACATATGTTTGAACCAATTAATATCATGGAAAAGATGTGAAATCTTTAATGATAAAAGTAACTCAGGTTTTAAGAAACCATCATTCTGATATTTTAGTATGATTGGATTATATAGGTATTCAATATTATCAGAGTTTTTATTATCTTCTTTATCTACTACATAATCTAAGTCTTTTGGATTTCTTGGGAAATCTGGAAAGAAATTCTTTATTGCGGTTGAGCCTATTATTAACATGTTTTAATTTTTTACAAAGATAAGGAATATTTTTCTTTAATTGTCAACTCTATTAAATCATTTATGTTTTTCCAAAAAACTGAATTATTATCAATAAGTTTTTTTATTTGGTCAGTACCCAGAGCTCTAACTCTACCAGAAAATACTTTTGATTCTGTTACCCAGTGTAAACCTGTTGAGTTCGTAAATACTATCATATTTGTTCTTGTATCTTTATCAACATTATAGTTTATTATAGATTGGAATGCAAACTGTTTAATATCACTTTCAGTTAGTTCAGTAGTTGGATCAGATCGAAATTTAACTTGAACTGTTAGAGGTTTTTCATCCATTCCTTGTCCTATACCATCCACACCATAATCGTCGATTGGTGGTGCTGGTTTATAGTCATATACACCAATTCTATTATCTGCAGAAAGGATTTTGAAGAAACATTCTGCAAATATTTCAAAAAGGTCACCTTTTACTTTCTCAGCATCATTATAAGCCAATGATTTGAAAGTTTTAGATAGTTTTATTATTTTACTTGTAAGTTTTGCTAGTGTATTGGTATCTTTAAATAATGTATTAAAAATATCATTATTTTTATTGTAAAGATTTACAAATGCTTCATGTTGTATTGTTTTCATTTTTAATTATAAAGTTAAAATTATTGCGTTTTTTATTTCTAATAACTTATTATATCTAGCATCATCTATTAAAATGTGAAATTCATCATCAAATTTTTTTAAGACTTTCAGTATTTTTTAATTTTTGTAAAATATTCATATTAATTTTTTATAGTTTAAGTCTATTGTTCTATAAATTCTTTCCAAAAATCTTCTCTAAAATATGTGAATAATCTCCAATCTATTCTAAAGTTACCCCAACTTGTACCTTCTAAAACAAGTTTGAACTTTTTTGATTCTAAAGCCATTTTTAGATTTGATATATTATCTTTATTAATTTTAATACCCATTGCACCTTGTGTCATTCCATATTCCCCATTTATATCAGCAACAACATTGTTAATACCACTCTCACCAAAAATTACTTTAGTAAATCCAAAATGTTTATCATTTTTAACACTTGTCCAATATAATCTATTTCCTGATTTATTAGTAGAATGTATTAATGGGTAGATATGTTCATTAGTTTTATTTAAACTAACATATTCATATCTATTGGTGGCAGTATGATAATATGTATTCCATATTAAATCACATTTGTTCTCATTATTATTTGTAATTATCTTTTTTATAATATCAAAATTTTTATTTGGTAAAAATGGCCATTCTCTAATATCAATTATATTTTCTATACCATCTTCATCAATGATAGTTATTGGTTTATGATAACTTTTATTTTGCATTAAATACCAATCATATCTAGTACCAGCACCAAAAGTAGATAATCCATCCTTCACACCATGTATTTCTAGATAAACTATTTGATATTTAGTAAAAAAATTATATAACCCCTTATTTTTTGAATTTTTTGACTCTGGCTTTCTCCACATAGATGGATGAACAAATAATAAATACTTTGACTCATTTAATAAACTCATTGATTTAATTACAAATTTATCCCAAAGTGAACGACCTCCACCTCTTTTACTACCAATCATAATTTGGTCATCATTATAAGGTGGATTACCTAAAATTATATCAAACTTATCAATATTCCAGACATCTTTCATATGTCTATCAAAACCATCATCCAAAAATGATCCCCAATATGCATTTGTAGTATATTCATCTTTTGGATCAACACCACACAACCACAAAAAAACATTTCTTGATTGTAGTTCACAAGTATAAATCATATTCTCAACAATATGTTTATATCTCTTCTCTTCATCAGACTCCCATTCAATTAACCCATTCATTAATTTATAAATAACAACAAATGGAAATGTACCTGCCCCATTAGCAGGATCTAACCATTTTAAATCAGGATTAGACCATACTTCTTTTGGTAAAGAATCAAGCATTTCTCTAACTAAAGTAATTGGTGTCATTACCTCACCATGCTTTTTCTTTTCTACTTCACCATCTTTAACAAATTTATTAATAATTTTGATAACATCCTTAATATGTTCCATTTTATTAACATTATCTCTAACATATGATACCATTTCTGACCACAAGTGGTTAACATCACCTTTTCTTTCTTTATCAATAAGTGATAAAACTGCAAGTCTTTGTTTCTCTTTTGGAAGAGAAAGTATAAACTCTGTTAGATTTTGATCATCAGAATGTTTATTAAGTATAATATCTGAAATTAATTTTTCAAATATTTCACCATCCTTAGTTTCTTTATATTGTTCATATACATTTGGATGCATTGAAAAACTTGCCCCTATAAAACCCATAATTTATTATATTTTTATTCTATTTATATGAAATAATAGTGTGTTTGTTTAGAAATTAAGTTTTTCTTTTAAAAGATCTATTTTACTCAAATCTATAAGCCTTAGTTTTTCTTTTTCATCTTGTTCTTCAAAATCCAACACTTCAATCTCATGATTTATTTCTTCAATTACTGCAAATTTTCTATTTTTTTCATCAGTCTCATTTAATTCAGCAATTTCAGAATCTGGTTTACCTTTACCAATATCAGAACCAATACTTACATAGAAAATTGGATCATATCCAAAATTATCTCTTAATGATTTAATCTGTCTTGCAAGTTCTCTTGAAGTGAACTCACTCTCTCTATCATAATAAGGTATAATAACAGAGCAATAGGGTTTAATCCAGTTACCATCACCTACTTTAATTTTACCTTCTCTAAAACTATTTCTATCTTCTTTATGAAGTCTTGTTGCTCTTCCAGTATTTTGTAATGTTTTTGTAATAGTTGGTAGTTTACCACCTAAAAATTCAACTCCTGTAAACCCTGCAACATTAATACCCTCACTCATTGTATCATAGTGAAGAACAATTGCCATTTCTGAATCTTCTAAGTTTTGTAACTTTTCTAAATATTCACTTCTACCTACAATTCCTTCATCATCAATAAAGTGACAGAAGTTTGAAGTTTCATTTCTTGATGCACCTGCACAAATTTTAACATCCTGAATAGTACCAAGTAATTGTTTGTGTATTTTCCACATATCATCTACTGATGCACACTTAACCAATATTTTTGGTGCTATCTTTTCAGAATCTATAGAATTTTGTTTAATGAAGTCTCTATGTGCAAAGAAAGTATCTCTTACAAATTTTGACATATTTTCAATTGATTTAAAATCAACAGTTGGATCAAAATTGTTTGGTAAGGCAATATGTATAACAGGTCTTACAATATAACCATTATCTACACAATGTCTAAAGTCTAAACCAATTCTCTCACCAAAAACCTCTTCATTATTCATTAAAAATGATTCAGTATCTTCTACACAATCTTTTGGTGTTGCAGTTAAGAAGTAACATCTTTTATGTGAGATAAGACTATAATTATCTTTAAATTTTGCAGTATCTTCTACTGATGCCAATGTATGTGCTTCATCACAATACAAAGTATCAATTTCTAAATCTTTCAAAGTATTTAATGAGTGATATGTAGTTAAGATAACCACTTTTCTACCATTATCTATATGATTTTTAACTATCTCATTAACTTCTTTAGAATTTGTTGTTGAAGATACAAGTTCATTATAAGAAAGTTTCTTTTCAAGAAGTGATTTGTTTAAATCAACATTCTCTTGAAATTTTGAAACATCATATTTAGAACTACCAACAAAGATATATCCTATCTTACCAAGCATTGGAGATAACATTTCAAATATATCATTAAGATGTTGTGTATTCAACATAAGTCTATGTGTTGATATAGTATAAACTTTATTTCTGGTAGATATAATTTGATTTAACAAATCAACCATCATAAGATAACCTTTACCTGCTCCTGTTGGAATACAAATTTGTAATAGGTTATTTGATAGCATATCATTATAGAGTAACTTTTGGTCCTCTGTCAAACTATCTAATCTACTCTTTAAGTATGTTTTCATTTTTATTATTTAATTTTTTCTATTCTATTTGTTTTCATATTCAATAACATATCACCACCAATAACCTCATAATTAATACCATTAATTACCCTAATTGTTCCATGTTCTTTATGTGACCTTATTGATTTTAGTAATTGTGAAGTATCTTCACAAAATACCCTTACTGGTACTTTTCTTGTCTTGGTCATATTTTTTTATATCAGATTTATATTTATTAATAAAACTAAAGTTTCTACAAAGATAATATTTTATTTATTATAAAAGAAGTAAATTTTAATATATATTACATGAGATTACCAAATGGATACTGGACTAAAGAAAGATGTATGGAAGAAGTAAAAAAATATACCACAAAGAAAGATTTTTATACTTTATCAAAAAGTGCATATCAATCAGCATATCACAATGGTTGGTTATCAGAAATAACTGAAAGGTTGGAAGGTATTAAAATGAATTTTTTCATTCATAAGGAAAATTGTATAGAAGAAGCATTGAAATATAAAACAATTACTGAATTTATAAAAAAATCACCTGGTGCATACAAATCGGCATCTAAAAATGGTTGGATAGATGAAATAACAGGTCATATGACACATATGGGAGATAAATATAAAAGATGTATATATAGTTATGAATTTGATGATAATAGTGTCTATATTGGTCTTACTTACAATTTAGAGAAAAGAGATACATTACACAAATCAAATTTAAAGAGTACAGTTAATATACATATTAATAAGACAGGAATTGTACCTAAGTTGGTTAAATTGACTGATTATATAGATGTAGAAGAAGCAATAAAAATGGAATTCTATTTTTTGAATAGGTATAAAAATAATGGTTATATCATTTTAAATAAAGTGAAAACTGGAGGTCTTGGTAGAGAAAATAAATGGACTAAGGAAAATTGTCTTGAATTGGCTCTAAAATGTGAAACTCTTAAAGATTTTTATGAAAAATATGAAGGTGCATATACTAAATCTATAAAAGAAGGGTGGTTAAATTTATTTACACACTTAAAGATAAGTAAATTACCAAATGGTTATTGGACTAAGGAAAAATGTCTTGAAGAATCATTAAAGTATAAAAGTAAGAAAGATTTTAGGATAAATAGTAAATCTGCTTATTCTTCTGCCACAAAAAATAAATGGTTAGATGAAATCTGTATTCATTATAACCTAAAAATTATTTAATTAAATAATTAAATAATATCCAATTGTTGTATTTGTAAAACCTGATGTGTAGTCTATAATTAATTTATAATCAGGAAAACAATATTTAATGAAGTATTCATACATTCTTATTTTATTGGCACTTGGTTTACCAAACATGAATACATAATCATTATTTATTTTATACTCATTTAATTCAATTAAATATCTTATTCTTGACATAACATCATATAATTCATTCAAATTTGTTGGAGTATCATAGTTTTCATCATTAGAATTTGCCACAGAGAAGCTAACTGATATAAACTTCTTATCATGTAGTCTTACATCTTTTAAATTTGAATTTTCTTCCATTAAGATAACTAAGTCAAGTCTATATTCTATATTACTTTTTGATTTAAAATAATATATTATGTTTTCTTCATTTGGATATTTTGAATGTTTATATTTTTCTTCATTGTATTCTAATTTATCCAATTTAGAGTCAAATATTTCATTCACTTTATTTATATTCATAAAGTTAACAACACCAATACTATTATCCAATTTTTCACTTTTTGATAATCTATTTGTATTATTCTCTTTTATAAATTCATTATAGGTAAATAAAGTTGTTTTATAATATATCATTTAATTTAGGACCTATTTGTTCTTTCATATTACTTATATATTAAATAGTACTATTTGATTAACTTTTCACTAATAATAAATATAAATAATAAATATTTTTTATGAAATTAAGAGTAATTGAACTATTTGCAGGAATAGGAAGTCAACATAAAGCACTTAAAAATATTGGAGTTGATTGTGAAGTAGTAGGTATAAGTGAATGGTCTATTGACTCAATCATAAGTTATGCCAATGTTCACCACAATTCAAATGAAACAACTGACTTAACTAAAGAAGAAATACTTGAAGAACTTAAAAACTTTACTTTCTCTTCTAATACCAAAACACCTATCAAAACAAGTACACTTAAACTTGATCGTCTAAAGAAATTATATGTAGCTAATAAAAACTCTAAAAATCTTGGATCAATTGTTGATTTAAAAGGTTCTATGACACCAGATCATGATTTATTAACTTACTCATTCCCTTGCCAAGATTTGTCAAACCAAGGATCTCAAAGAGGTTTATTTGAAGGCAAATCATCTTCTTTGTTATGGGATGTAAACAGATTACTAAATGAATTAAATGAAGAAGGTAGATTACCTAAATATCTTTTAATGGAGAATGTACCTGCTATTTTTGGAGATAAAAATAAAGATGGTTTTAATATCTGGAAAGATAATCTTAAAGAAATGGGTTATATCAACTTTGACTTTAAATTGAAAGCATCATACTTTGGTATTCCTCAAAATAGAGAAAGAGCTTATATGGTTTCTATCTTAAATGGTACAGAGAATGATTTTGCTATTCCTACTCAAGATAAGTTAACTGATTTAACTATTTCTGATATTTTAACTCCTAATCAAGTTAGTAAATATTACTTAGACTTTAAAAGATTTTATCCACCTACAATTAAAACAGATAAAACTAAAAATGGTATTAGTTGTTTTGATTTAGTTGGTTACACTAATTTTGCAAGTGAAAAGAAAGTATATCACTTAAATAGTATATCACCAACAATTACTGCAACAGGTGCTCAGTCAAGAATTAAAGTATATGAAAATGGTGAGATTAGAATATTAAGTCCAAGAGAATGTTGGAAGATGATGGGTTTCACTGACTCAGACTTTGATAAAGTAGAAGGAACTTTAATTGATAGTGCTTTGACTAAACAAGCTGGAAATTCAATTGTAGTAAATGTTTTAGAAGCAATCTTCACAAATCTATTAAAACCCTCTTAAAGAGGGTTTTTTTATATATAATATATGTCAAGAAAAAGTTCAATCAATAAAATAAAAAGAGATAATTCACAATCAAAGAATATAGAAGCTGCTCTTTGTATGTATCTTTATGAAAAATCACATTCACCTATCACCACTCACTTTACTGGTATGGGTTTACAAGAATGTGATGTAATATCAATATCAAAGTCTGATTATATCTATGAGTATGAAGTTAAAATAAGTAAAGCGGATTTTAAGAAAGATTTTATAAAAGAAAAACATACTCACATCATAAATGAAAAATACACCAAGACCAGAAAAGGTGAATTGGTGTATTTACTTCCAAATTATTTCAATTTTGTAACACCAAAAGATTTAATATCTATTGATGAAGTTCCTGATTATGCTGGTCTAATTTATATGAATGAAGATGGTTCATTTGATATTATAAAGAAACCTAAACTTTTACATTCAACTAAAGCAAATGATGCTTTCATTAGAAAGTTAGCTCATAATCTAAGTTGTAAATTAGTGTTTAAGAAAGTTTAAAGTTCAATTTCAACTGGTTTTTTATATTTTCTAATTATACCAATTATTTTAAAAGTTGCTAAAATGAATGGATATGTTACAATACATCTATACCAAAAGTATTGACCATTACATATTTCTGAAGCTAAGGCTATAGTTGATAGGTACATTAGTACCACAAAAATTATTAAGAATGTTTTCATATTTATTATATTATTTAGTTGAACAATGTTGGTGACCACATTTTTTATGTCTGCACTTATATGAAGTAAAAAGAAGAGGTATAAGACAACAAAAAATGTGAAACTTAAATCCATATACTAAAATGAATCCAAACCAACCTAGCCATCCAAAATCAAGTGTATCAAGATTTATATTGAAGAAATAGGAGATTGAATGTTCAATTAAATAGAACAGGATAAATGATAATATAAATGTGATTATAAATTTTTTCATAGGTTTTTTATTTGTTAGTATTTGTTAAAAACATGTAACATCATGATATATAATATAAAATAATATAATTATTCTACCAATCTTAACATTTTATCTACTCTTAATTCTGATAGTTTAATCAGTCTATCTAAGTAAATGTTTAGAGTTTTGTAATCTTTTTCTGACAATTCTTCTCTTCTCAACATTGGTGCCAAGTCCGGATAGTTTTGTATTAATCCATTTTTAGTATAGGAGTCTTTTTCAAAACCATCAACTAAAGAAAACAACTGTCCAAATTGAAAGGCCATTACTTTGTAAATGTCTTTGATAGATT
>Ga0116183_1002335_pt1 | contig 20576 bp, 22 predicted proteins | sample AD_UKC078_MetaG_FD_89753 | JGI IMG/M metagenome (GOLD analysis project Ga0116183, IMG submission 89753) | Active sludge microbial communities of municipal wastewater-treating anaerobic digesters from USA - AD_UKC078_MetaG | ecosystem: Engineered > Bioreactor > Anaerobic > Digestate | place: USA... | reverse complement strand
TTTCTACCAAGGTTTGCGACAGCACGCCTTCGCGCACTTTATTGACTGCGCGGGCAATTTCCTGAATTGGTTGTGTAATATTACGGCCAATTCGCCAAGCCAGCCAGCCACTGAGTAGCAGCCCGAATAAAGCAATCGACGCAATTTTTATCACAAACACTAATTTATAGCTCTGCAGTGACTGATTGCTAAGTTCCACATAAATCTGACCGATTTTTTCAGGTGAAAAGTCTTTTTTCTGATCTAGCGGGGTTTCTTCTAACGATGCAAAATCATCAATCTCCACTAAACTTCGGTGGATTGGCGCGGTAAAAATGATGCCGCGTTCCTGCTTGTATTCAGGCAAGTTGTCTTGCATGATTTTGCTAATCAGTGTTTCAGGAATCGCCTGACCACTGTAAGCCAGCACCAATCCTTGATTATCAACCACCATCACTGTTTTAAGATCTTGCTCGTTATCAAGCGCTTGCTGCGCAAGTTTTTGCAGCATTTGCCGATTGCCAGAAATGACACCGTATTCAGCAGCAGGGGCAAGCTGGGAAGCAATGATTTTTCCGCGGTCTACCAGCGATTGATTCAAAATGCCAAAGATATTAGAAATCACATAGCCGATTAAGATGATTGCAAACAGCAAAGCGGGTACAGTGCCTAAAAAAATCACCCTTGTTTTAATGCCAATATTACTCATTTTGCAAAGGGTCAGCCGCTAGTAATGCTTGATAAATCGCCATGTCACTGTTGATTTCAATATTTAACAAACGCGCTACTTGTCGATTAACGCGCACAGAAAAATATTTTGGGGCTTGCGGCAATGGCAAGGGGTTGCCCGCAATTTGCGATTGCCGCGCAATTTCTACCGCCTGTTTGGCCAACTGCCGACTAGAGCTATATAAGGCCGCCAGCGCGCCCGCCTTCACGTAGGAGAGTGAATAACAAAGTACTGGCTTTTTAAATTGATAACTGGTCATCAATATTGGTTGCGCCGTATCGGGTTTATAAATAGCAGCATCTGAAATCGCCAACAGCGCATCATTCGTTTCTAATAAAGTTTTAAGTTCTGGCAACAACCTCGTTGAATCATTTACGTGCTTTAACTGCAAATTCAGCCCTTTTTTTTCTGCCCGCATTTTCAGCTGTTCACCGTATGCCTGCGAGTTACCATTGACTAAACTGCCAATATTTTTTGCTGCCGGCAACACTAATTGAATGAAGTGAATTTGACGCGCATAAGGCTGATTTTGCATAATCATGCTCATATTACTCGCATCACGCCGACTTTTTTCTAATATCTGCTCATACGCTAGCCTTGGTGTATAAACTGCCAACACAGGCGTAGTGTGCGATAGCTTGCTCGCCGCCTCGAGTGCTTTTTCACCCAGCGCAATCACCAATTCGCTATTTTCAGCCACGACCAGTCGTTTGCGCGCGGGAAGTTCTAATACTTTTAAGCTTAGCGTATTATTTTCATCACTGGTCAACTCTGCTTTGAACTGCTCAACAAACGCCAGGTTCGCTTCAGTTTTGCTGCTCATGACAATCGTCACGCCAGTATAAGCCAGCGCCACATTTGAAAACAGGCACATCACTGCAAAAATGCAGCTGGCAAAACAGACTGAAATAACGCTATTTTTATTGTTATATTGACTCACATTTAACCTACAAAACAAACTCAATTGACCACACATCAACATCACTAAACCCGCACCAAAATTCCCGAGAGAAAAATACTGCTCTGCGAGCCTTTATTTACAAGGCTTCCAGGGCATTCAAAAAGGTTGTGCGTATTATACCGTTTAATAATTGTAAATTTATGTATTGCGTCCACACTATCCATGCTATTTTTTTGTTCTTATTTTAACCCAAAGTTTGCGCATTAAAATCAGCGCGGGTATGGCAAAAATAAGCCACGGCAAAATCATCACAAAGAAAGTAATCACGCTCGCCAAGCTTTCCATCATGACACGGCCAGCGTTTTTAAAGGCTTGCGCAACTGGTGAGAAAAAGCCTTGCTCGGTAATGCCTTGCTTGGCTGTAAAATCAATATTGACTGCCACCAACTCTGTCTCTTGTGCCAGCGCTTTACGCACGCCCTGAATGCTATCCAACTCACTTTGCGTGTTGACCAGTTCGCGCTGCACTTCAATTAAATCTTTAAATTTGGCGGATTTATCGTTGAGCATTCCACGCAAATTGTCGCGAAATTCAGTTAAGTTTTTTATGCGCGCTTCCGCATCTATCACCGCATCAGTTTTATCTTCGCTGGTGCGATGATGCTGTAAGACCTCGCCACTTTTCGCCAATCCAGCTAAAAATACCTCCACCGACCTTGGTGGTACCCGTGCTGATAAGCTTGCCGATGGGGGGCTATAGGCTGTTTCACGATTAAAATTAGCCGCCAAAATTTGGCACTTAAGCTGCTGGCAATGTGCAATAGTCGCATCAAAATTTGCCTGCATTTGTTCTGGTGATGTTTCCACCATCAAATGATGACGTAACGCTACATAGCGCTTAGCCTCCGTATCTGCCGGCTCGGTGAGTTCCGTAAGTGACTGCTCACCCTCACCCGCAACAGCATCTGAATCAGCGCGCAGCATTTTAGCGTTAGCCATTTCTGCCGGCGCAGGTGCCATGGTTACCGTTGGCACAGGTGGATGTTGCTGACCGCATGCGGCCAAAAGCACTGCTAAGCTAACAATAAAACCTAGGTAAATTTTCATCATTGATTATCGCATTTCATCCATTTTTATGGTTATTTTGAAAGGCTTTTCAGCGCCTGCTTAATGCCATCTGTTACGCTGACTTCTTTATCTAACAATTTAACGGCGGCCATCGCCTCGCGCTCATTGTAACCCAAAGCTACCAGCGCATTCAGGATGTCATGCGTAGCCGATTTTGCCTGACTTGCGGTTTGCGCCAAGCCTGCCACACTGAACTTGTCTTTGAGTTCGAGCAATAAACGCTCGGCAGTTTTTTTGCCGATGCCGGGAATGCGTGTGAGCATACCCACTTCTTGCATGCTGACAGCCTGAATGAGGTCATCAATACTCACGCCGCTTAAGATGGACAACGCGGATTTGGCTCCAATACCATTGACTTTAAGGAGTTGTTTAAAGGTACTTTTTTCTTGTTCACTACCAAAGCCGTACAGTAATTGAGCGTCCTCGCGCACCACAAAATAAGTCAGTAAATTCACTTTACTGCCTAATTCTGGCAGATTGTAAAAGGTGCTCATCGGCACCTCGACCTCGTAGCCCACGCCATTGCAATCAATGACGATTTGCGGGGGGTGCTTTTCAATCAATATTCCGTTCAGTCTGGCAATCATTTTGTATTCCAAAATAATAATAATAATGTTAAAAGAAACGCGTGACTCAGCATGGTAAGCAAAGTCAGTTGAATCGCGGGGCGTAATTTTTCAGGTTCTGCATAATGTAGTTGCAAAAGTAAGGTGGCGCGCAATGCCAATAATAATGGTAACGTCGCCAATAGCGTTATTGCAGGTAGTTTTTGTAAGTACACCATCACTACGGACCACGCAAATGCGAATAACACCAATATTGGATAAATTCTAGCAGCTGTAGCAGGCGACAAACGCACTACCCAATGTCGCTTGCCCGCAAGGTCATCGGCTTTGCAATCCGGAAACTGATTAATAAAAAGCAAGTTCGTCACCAGTAACGCATAGCTAAAACCTACAAAAACAGGCTGCCAAGAAAAACTGGCGCGTTGCACAAAGTCTGCTCCAATCACTAAGCCTAAAAACCCCATCCACACGCAAAGCTCGCCCAAGCCTCGGCTATTTAAGCTAAATGGCGGGGCCGAATACGCCCAACCAAGAAATACACCAATGCCACCAATCAGCAACAAACCCGCACCGGCTTCTGCCACCAGCCACAGCCCACCCAACATTGCACAGAGCAACAACCCATAGCCAAATCGCGCCGTTTGTTGCGGAGTAAATAAGCCATTCTGAATAAAACGACTGCCGCCGGTGAACGGATAAACGCGCCCTGTATTCAAAGCATCTGCACCACTTAACGCATCAAAGTAATCGTTTAGCACATTCACTGCGGCATGTACGAGTAATGCAAGCAAGACTGTCACCACTGCAAAAACATGGTTCAGAACGACGCCACCTAGCCTTGCACTTGCCAAACCCAACATACATGCAGCTAAAGTGGATAGTAAAAATGCTGGGCGTGTGGCAAAAAAATACTTGCTGATGCTATTCGCGTACGTGCCTATAGAAGGCTCAAGCAACGATTTGGCACTCTTTGTCACCCAATCAACCTTCCACCCTTGACGCGGAAGCCGGCAGTAGCCAACTTCCCCAACCCTTGCCCGCCATGCGCATGGCAAATCGCGCAAGCCAGTGCATCGGCCGAGTCTGGCTTGGGCGTTGCTGGCAAATTGAGTAAGCGTTTCACCATTTCTTGTACTTGTTCTTTTTGCGCGTGACCATTGCCCACCACCGACTGCTTAACCTGCAATGCGGTATATTCTGCCACAATTAAATTGCGAATCACTGCCGCGCTAATTGCCGCACCGCGCGCTTGTCCGAGCAATAGCGTGGATTGTGGATTCACATTTACAAACACTTTTTCAATCGCTACCTGCGTTGGCTGATACGTATCAATCACCTCAAACAGGCCGTCTAAAATTATCTTGAGCCGTGCGGGCAACTCCTCTCTATCCGCCTCACCCTCAATAACATTTTTCTTGCCGCTCGCCGTTTTAATGGTGCCGCTCGCTACGTAAATGATTTTTTCACCAATCTTTTCAATGACACCAAATCCCGTCAAGCGCAGACCGGGATCAATGCCGAGAATACGCGTCGTTGCTACCGCCACTTTGCCAACCTCAATGCTGACATATCCGTTGGCAATTGCTGATAAACTGTTTGTGTAAAATGCATGCGTAAATGATTGGCTTTGGGATAACTGAAGGCGATGAATTCAGCTCAAATTATAAGCTATACACGCGGTTACTTACTGATTTAATTTGCTTCTTCTAGGCATTACCTTACAATCAAACTTGCAAAAATAAATGAACAACGACGCTTAAGACCCAATACATGCTCACAAAACTACTTACTGCACCATTCAAGCTTTTTGCTCCACTCAAAAGATTTGGCTATCGCATGTTTTTTGCCACGGGCGTGGGCATTGCGGTGTTATTTATTGCCTTTAGTTTGCTGTTAGACAAACAAAGTGTCGCGGTACTGCTCGCCGCCATCGGTGCTGGCTTAGGTGCATTGATTATTAGCTTAACCTTGCCAAAACTACTGGTATCGGCCGACATTGAGCGCCAAAAACAGCTTGCCAGTGAAATGCAGAAAGCCCTTAAAGACAAAGCCAAACTGGTGATCGAGCTTGAGCGCATCAAGTCGCAGCAAATGCAGTTTCAGCAAATTCAGGCCGTGCTAAAACTTACTTTACTTGAAGTGGATTTATCTCTCACCGATTTTAAGCAAGAAGATTTAGGTGAGCGTGAAAAAACACTGGGCGGCAAAACTTCAACACAATATATTGGTGTAATCCGCAAAAAAGCCAAAGCCATGCTGGGGCTTGATTTAGCGCACATACGCGTGCAGCAAATTGGCAAAGAACTGCTGGTAGATAAACTGCGCGCGCAATATCAGGGCGTTTCAGCCAATACTGAAGAATGGCTTTTTCGCCAATTACAGATTCATGAAAACAATTTAGTCATGCCCAATCGCATCAACATCAACCTTGATAGCAATGAGCTGATGCACGCCAGCGATGCGCACCGTGAAGACTTAAACCAGCGCATCAACAACGGCATAGAACTCAAAGCCTTTGACCATGCCATTGAAAAAATGGGCGAACAATGGTTAAAACTCATGTTTGCACCGATGGGCTTAACCATTCGCGTGGCAGAAATCAATGAAGAAGACAGCGTTTTGCTGCTTGATTACATAAAAAGTACGCAGTTGCACCTTGAACACGCGCAGCACTTATTAGAAGAAAATACCGCGCTGATTTGAAGTGTTGAAATAAGCTAAAAGTCACCCGAGAGAAAAACGCTGCTCTGTAAGCCTTTATCTATAAGGCTTACAGGGCAGCGCTAAAGAAGATGCGTGTAAACTGCTTAAATAGTAAGCAATTTACACCTGTTAACTCACTGGTAATTTGCTACTTTTTATTCCTCAATCAACGCCGTTGTATACACATCCTGCACATCATCTAAATCTTCCAGCGCGTCCAGAATTTTTTGCATTTTTACCGCATCATCGCCGGTAAACTCTACTTCATTCAGCGCTTTCATGGTCACTTCTGCGAGCACAGCTTTGAGGCCTGCCGCTTCCAGCGCCTCTTTAACCGCTACAAAATCCGCTGGCGGCGTAATCACTTCTATACTGCCGTCATCATTGGTCAAAATATCTTCTGCGCCAGCTTCTAGCGCGACTTCCATGACTTTATCTTCATCCACGCCCGGTTCAAAAACCAAATTACCACAGTGCTTGAACATAAACGCTACGCTACCGTCAGTGCCTAAATTGCCACCAAATTTGGTCAGCGCATGGCGCACATCTGCCACTGCACGCTGTTTGTTATCCGTTAAACAATCAATAATAATCGCTGCACCGTTGATGCCATAACCTTCGTAGCGAATCTCTTCATAGTTCACGCCTTCAAGTTCGCCCGTGCCTTTTTTGATGGCGCGGGTGATGTTGTCAGACGGCATATTTTCTTCTTTGGCCTCAGCCACGGCCGCACGCAGACGCGGGTTCATGTTTGGGTCACCGCCGCCCAAACGGGCCGCAACCGTAATCTCTTTAATAATTTTAGTAAATATTTTGCCGCGTTTCGCGTCTTGACGCCCTTTGCGATGTTGAATATTTGCCCATTTACTATGACCAGCCATGTTACCTTATCCTTTAACTGCTTATTTTTAAATGTAATTCTTGATGGGCGTATTTTAACATGTAGGCGCGAAATTTATTGCGCGCCTACACGTTATTCTTGCCCTTGCAATGCGTCTATTTGCTGATGTTTACGAATACTAATTGCTGAAATAATCACCAGTGCCAGCGCAATCAAACCCATGCCTACAAGCTCTTGCTTATCTGGCACTTCATTGAGCTGCAGCCATGCCGCAATCACCCCAATCACAGGCGCCAGCATGCTCGCCATGCTGGCGATGCCTGCGTTAAGGCGTTGCAAGGCGTACAACCACAATAACCACGCGACAACGCCACTTAAAATCACATTAAATAGCACGGCGGCAACAAAGGTATGCGTCCATTGAATGGGCGGTGCATCTAGCATTAACGCATAAATGACAAGCGGAATTGAGCCTAATAACATTGGCCATGCGGTGATATTGAGTAAGTCTAAATGCGGTGCACGCTTGTGTAATTTTTTAGAAATAATGGCGGATATTGCCCAAAAAACACCTGAAAGTAACGCCAAAACCATGCTAAAACCATCGGCTTTAATGTGCAAGGGGTCAAAAATCAGCACGATGCCAGCAAGTGCAGACACCACCGCTAACCACTGCCAGCCTTGCACCTTTTCACCCAACAGTGGCCACGCAAACAACATCACCCAAAATGGCATGGTGTAGCTTAGCACCGCCGTTTTGCCCGCGCCGCCAATAGACACCGCCCAAATAATCAGCCCCGTAAAGCCGATGGTTTGCAATAAGCCCAGCACTAGCATGGTGGGGAACTCTTTCACCGCCAGTGACCGCTTCGTAAACGCCATGATGATAAATAAAATAATCGCGCCGCTAAAAGTGCGCATGGCGGAAAATTGAAACGGGTTGGCATATTGCACCGCGAGCTTCATCACCACCCAGTTATAGCCCCAAATCAGCGTGAGTATAAACAGCGCAATCAATGCCTTAATGGTGATATTTTTTTGCAAAATGCTTGTCTTTAAGTTGAGAGTATTGCTATTGCCATTATAAAGCGTATATTTTTAAATCGCTTGCACAAAAAAAGGGGAGAATCATGAAAACATTGCAACAATTACTCGATAGCAAAAAATACAAAGAAGTGATTTCTGTCGCGCCACATCGGCCTGTTTTTGATGCGCTGGTGGTGATGGCCGAATATAAAATTGGGGCCCTTGTGGTGTTACAAGGTGAAAAACTGGTCGGCATTTTTTCTGAGCGCGACTATGCACGTGAAGTGGTGCTGAAAGGCCGCTCTTCAAAAACCACGCAAATCAGTGAAGTGATGACCAATAAAGTGCTCTCTGCCAAGCCCAGCGATACCGTTGAGCAGGCGATGTCGATTATGTCTGAAAAGCGCATCCGCCACTTGCCTGTGGTTGAAAATGACAAAGTCGTCGGCATGCTCTCCATTGGTGATTTAGTGAAAGAAACGATTGATTATCAGCAGCGTTTAATTAAGCAGTTAGAAAGCTATATTCGAAGCTAAACATAATACAACCTTTTTGGCGGCCCTGCGAGCCTTGTAAATAAAGGCTCTCAGGGCAGAGATTTTCGCTCGGGTAATTATTTGGCTTATTTCAACACTTTTTTATGACAAATATTTCACCACCATTGCGTTACTTAAGTCATTCGCTGCAATCGGCAAACGCACAAAATAGCCGCTACCTGAAGCCTCTTGTATTGGCTCACCTTTTTTGTTGAACATGGCCTCAACCAGCACATCCTGATTGCCAGTAGGGTGTATCACTTGCAGACGATCACCCACGCCAAATTTATTGCGCGCTTCAATATCCGCCAAGCCTTTTTCAGTGTCATAAGCCACAACATCGCCTACATACAAGCTACGGTTTGACTTTGAATAACCCTGTTTGTAATTCTGATGCTCGGCCGTGTGGTGGCGCTGATAAAAACCATCGGTGTAACCACGGTTTGCCAAGTTTTCCAGTTCACCCAGCAGTGTCCAATCAAACGGACGGCCCGCCACCGCATCATCAATCGCTTTGCGATAATTTTGCGCCGTGCGTGCCACGTAATAGCGCGACTTTGTGCGCCCTTCAATTTTGAGCGAATCCACGCCAATTTTAATCAAGCGCTCCACGTGCTCAATCGCACGCAAATCCTTGCTGTTCATAATGTAGGTGCCGTGTTCATCTTCCATAATCGGCAACAGTTCACCTGGGCGACCTTTTTCTTCAATCAAAAATACTTTGTCAGCCTCTGGGTGGCGCGGCAGTGAGCCACAAGAAGACAAATTGGATTTTGCCATTTCCGCCTGAAAATCAAACTCTTTTAGACGAATTACACCTGCTGCGTCAGGCTGTGCATCATGCACTTTGTAATCCCAACGGCAGCTATTGGTGCATGAGCCTTGATTGGGGTCGCGCGAGTTAAAATAGCCCGAGAGCAAACAACGGCCAGAATAAGCAATGCAAAGCGCGCCGTGCACAAATACTTCAAGCTCCATATCTGGGCATTCTTGGCGAATTTCTTCAATCTCGTCTAATGATAACTCGCGCGATAAAATCACGCGGGTTAGTCCTAAGCTACGCCAAAACTTCACCGCCGCATAATTTACCGCATTAGCTTGTACGGATAAATGCACATCCATTTCAGGCCAACGCTCACGCACCATCATAATCAAGCCAGGGTCGGCCATAATCAGCGCATCAGGCTTCATGGCGATGACAGGTTCCATATCGCGCATATAGGTTTTTAGCTTTGCGTTATGCGGCGAAATATTGCTCGCCACAAAAAACTTTTTACCACGGGCATGCGCTTCTTGAATACCGATTTCTAAATTTTGCATTGAAAAATCGTTCTCGCGCACACGCAAACTATAACGCGGCTGGCCCGCATAAACTGCATCGGCGCCATAATCAAACGCGGTTCGCATACGGTCTAAATCGCCCGCTGGGGCTAAAAGTTCAGGCAATTTCATTTTACTGTTCACTTAATCACTCACCAATAATTTTCACTAGCACGCGCTTGTTGCGCCTGCCATCAAATTCACCATAAAAAATTTGTTCCCAAGGACCAAAATCCAATTGGCCATTCGTCACGGCGCACACCACCTCGCGACCCATCACTTGGCGTTTCATATGGGCATCCGCATTATCTTCCCCCGTATCATTATGGCGATAACCGCTCACTGGCTCATGTGGTGCAAGTTTTTCTAGCCAAATGCCATAATCATGATGCAAGCCACGCTCGTCATCGTTAATAAAAACGCTCGCGGTAATGTGCATGGCGTTCACCAGCACTAAACCTTCTTTCACGCCACTTTCACGCAAACACTCGCGAATTTCACCCGTAATGTTTTTAAAGGCCATGCGCGCGGGCAAATTAAACCACAATTCTTTACGATAACTTTTCATGATTGCTTCCTCTATACTTTTTAAAAGCTGCTAGTGCCTATTTTAACATCTTGTATCGTAACAAAAAAATAAAAAAAGGCCTCCGAAGAGGCCTTTTAGCAAAACCAGCAAAGTTAGCCTTTTACATCAACTGCATGCGTAAATGATTTGCCCTCATTGTCGGTTGCGGTCACTTCTAATTTACCCGGCGCATCTGGGATAAAGTTAAATTTAAAGTAAGGGTCTTCTGCGGTGCCAACACCTACATCGACGTTCATGAGTGGCTTACCGTTATATTTAAACTCAGCTTTGTTGATATAAAATGCCGGCACGTAACCTTGCGACACCAAATCACGTTGCAGGCCTGTACGCATAATATGCTTGATGTTAAATGTTGCCGTGGTAGGTGTGCCAAATTTTGCAGGTGGCTCAACATTCATTTTAATTTTGCCCGCTACCGCGCGAATTTCTGCCTCATTATTTTCAACCATACCACCACAGCCACCCGCCGCACGAATCACGCGAGAGCCTAAATATAACTTACCGTCTGCGGTTTCACCCACCAAACGCACATAAGCATCGGTTTCAAAACGTATACGGGTTGATAATTGAAAGTCGCCAATCATATCGCTTAAATTATAAGTGGCAGTCAATGGAATTGGATTTGCATCTACAAACGCATAAAGCTTGACGATTTTTACGCCATTTGCCGCGGCATTATCAATACTGTAAGTCACTGGCACTTGCGCGCCGCTTTCTGCCCGTTTTGGTGCGTCAATTTTTATAAAATCGACTTCTTTCATTTCACGTTTTGCAAAAAACGCTTCTTTCATCACTGGCCATAAATTAGGGTCGGCCTCAGCAAAGGCATTACTTAAAAAAGCAACAGACAACCCTGCCGCCACCATCCATCTGCCCAGCCCGCTTGATAGGCCAAACTTAAGTTGAAATTGTGTGTTCATTTTATCCACTCCAAAATTTTATCTAGTTATTTTATAGGCGCTTTTTGCTTACTCATTAAGACAATAAGCTTCATCACGTAGTTCGCATTTTAAGGGAATGCACGCAAAGGTATGTGATACCAGTCACACAGCCCTACATATTAGCAAGCGATGAAAAGTGACCAAACTGCACTTGCAAAAACGTAAAACTGAATACTTCGTTGACGACGCTCAAGTGGACATATAAAAGAACAACTCAACGCCGTTGCCCACCGGGTCTTTAAAATTGATTTGGCGCACATTCAACACCGGCAAATCACGAATGGAATAGTCAATATTGTGCGCTTTTAAATGCGCTTCCATCGCTGGCATATCGGTACAGGTGAATGAAATATGGTCAATCGTCGTGAGCACATTGGTGAGCGGCGCACCTTCTCCGCGATATTCAGCCAAATGCATCACATGCGTATCGCCAATGTAGAGCCAAAATCCGCGGCTGGTAAAACCCTCGCGCGGCCCTACTTTTAAGCCAACCACATCACAGTAGAAGTCTTTAAGCTTAAGCATCGTCTCGTAAGGCGTGCGAAGGTTAACGTGGTTTAGTTGAGTGACTGGCATAAATTATTCATCTACAAAGAAATCTGAATCAATACTTTTAACTTCATAAGTAGTAGCAACAGACACACCTACGTTATTCTCAATCATTAGTTTTGCTAAAGTAAAACCGTTAATTAAAACGACTTTATAGTGATTGTTATTTTTAACAAATTCCAATGCTTCTTTAGTGAAATCTGATGTCGTAATAAACACGCCTTTAGTAGCACGTTGTCCAGAGAGAGCGCCAACGAACTTTTGAATTTCAGGGCGGCCAACTACACCTTCCCAACGTTTTGCTTGAATGTAAATTGAATCCAAACCTAATCGGTCTTCATCAATCACACCATCAATCCCCTCGTCTCCACTTCGTTTGGTTACGCGTGCCGCATTAGCTAACGTCCCACCGTAGCCCATACTAACCAAGAGATTAACGACCAATCTTTCAAAAAATGTTGGTGAGCTAGATTTAACTATTTCAAGTAAATCTATAGCTAAAGCAGAATTTAATTTATTATAATTTTCTTCTAGTACTTCTTCTGGTGTATTTTTAACAACCCCTTCAGAAGGCTGTGTTTGCTCTAAAGTGTCCGCTGAATCACTTTCCTTAAATTTAATATAATCAGGAAACTGCTCAAGAAACTTTACACTGATAGAGCTAAGTCCAGACTGAATAGCATCTAAGCCAACTTTAGTAATACTTAAATAACTTCTTTTAGTTTGAGCTACTAAGCCAGCTTTTTTTAAATAAAATTTGGCCCACGCAACTCTATTATAAAATGTCCGAGCTCTCCTGCTTGGCAGCATCTCACTTAACTCTTCTTGAGTTAGCTTGAATTCATTTGCCAGAGCTTCAACCACATCCTTAAACGGGTGTTCATTACCGTCACCAAGAGCTTTCAAAGTGGGCAACATTAATGTTTGAAAATCTGGAATAGCCATTTAATCCCCTAAAATGCAATTCGCGATACGAGAACTAGGCACATCCGCGTAGACAGTACGAATAGTACGGCAAGGGGATGTAACGACGTTATCGTGAAGCGAGTGCATTTTAAGCCGCTGGCGTCTGTGAACGAACGCGTATATGCAACTCCCTCAACTGCTTCTCATCCACCTCATTCGGCGCATTGGTCATCAAGCACTGCGCACGTTGGGTTTTAGGGAAGGCAATCACGTCACGAATAGATTCTGCGCCTGTCATCAACGTCACCAAACGGTCTAAACCGAACGCTAAGCCACCGTGTGGCGGTGCGCCATATTGCAAGGCATCTAGCAAGAAGCCAAATTTTTCTTGGGCTTCTTCTTTGCTAATTTTAAGGGCATCAAACACTTTTGATTGCACGTCTTGTTTATGAATACGCACTGAACCACCGCCGACTTCCCAGCCATTGAGCACCATGTCATACGCTTTTGAAAGCGCAGCACCTGGGTTGCTAGTGAGTAAATCTTCATGGCCATCTTTAGGCGCAGTGAACGGATGGTGTAATGCCACCCAGCGGTCGTTTTCTTCATCATGTTCAAACATGGGGAAATCAACCACCCACAATGGCGCCCATGCGCGGCCATCCACATGGCCTTTATCGTGGCCCACTTTTAGGCGTAACGCGCCCAGTGCTTCATTCACCACTTTGGTTTTATCTGCACCAAAGAACACGATGTCACCATTTTGTGCGCCTGTGCGGTCGATAATGGCTTGCAGGGCTTTCACATGAATATTTTTAACGATTGGGCTTTGTAGGCCTTCTTCGTTCAATTTTGTAGTGTCGTTAATTTTGATATACGCCAACCCTTTTGCGCCGTAGATTTTCACAAATTCAGTGTAAGCATCTATCTCAGAACGTGAAATGGCCGCACCGTTTGGCACACGCAAGGCCGCCACGCGGCCGCCTTCAGCATTTGCAGCACTTGCAAACACTTTAAAATCAACATCTTTCATCACGTCCGACAGTTCGGTAATTTCGAGAGTGACGCGCATATCTGGCTTATCAGAGCCGTATTTATTCATGGCTTCAGCAAACGGCATACGTGGAAATTTAGCTGGTAAATCAACGTTCTGTACTTTTTTGAGCATCTGGCGAATCATCTCTTCCACGATGTCCATGATGTCGTTTTCTTCCATAAAGGAAGTTTCGATATCGACTTGTGTAAATTCTGGCTGGCGGTCTGCGCGCAAATCTTCATCGCGGAAACATTTGGTGATTTGGAAGTAACGGTCAAAGCCCGACACCATCAATAATTGTTTAAACAATTGTGGTGACTGTGGCAAAGCAAAGAACTGGCCTGCATGCACGCGGCTAGGTACCAAGTAATCACGCGCACCTTCAGGGGTTGAGCGTGTGAGCATTGGCGTTTCCACTTCAATAAAACCGTTGTCATCTAAGTAATCGCGCAGGTTTTTAGCCACTTTGTAGCGTAACATCAAGTTTTTTTGCATGGCTGGGCGACGTAAATCAATATAGCGATGTTCCAGGCGCACAGTTTCAGTCAGGTTGTCGTCATCCAACATAAAGGGTGGCGTGAGTGAGGCATTGAGAATTTCAATCTCTGAAGCCAGCATTTCTACTTCGCCGGTCGGGATGTTTGGGTTAACGGTGCCTTCGGGGCGCGCGCGTACCTTACAGGTCACTTTTAACACAAATTCATTACGCACTGTTTCAGCATTGGCAAATGCTTGCGGCGTATCAGGGTCTATCACGATTTGCGCCATGCCTTCGCGGTCTCGCAAATCAATGAAAATAACGCCGCCGTGGTCGCGGCGACGATGCGCCCAGCCACATAATGTTACAGTTTGTCCAATGTGTTCGCGGTTTAAGTGGCCGCAGTAATGTGTACGCATCATAATAAAAATCTTTAGTTAAATAAAAATATTAGTTAATTGTTAGTAAAAAAAGTAATTTGTGAAAATGTGTGCAGTACATTGCCACTCAGTTTCAACCTGCACTCGTTTGGCTTTTAAGTTTTTTAGCCGCCACTAAGTCAGTTGGAGAAATGACGCCCATCGAAATAATATATTTCAAAGCCTCGTCTACGCTCATTTCAAGCGTAATCACATCTTCCTTCGGTATCAGCAAAAAGTAGCCACTCGTTGGGTTAGGGGTTGTCGGCACATAGACACTGACATGCTCACCCCTTAATTGAATTGCCACTTCTCCTCCTGGTTGACCAGTAATAAACGCAATGGTCCAAGCGCCAGAATGTGGAAACTGTACTAACACCGCATGGCGAAACGCATTGCCAGAATCTGAAAACAAAGTATCGGATACTTGCTTAACACCAGCGTAAATAGACTTCACCACGGGTACGCGATTAAGTAAATTTTCCCACAATGTGATTAGCTGCTTACCAAAAAAATTGGTGGCGAGCAAACCTGTCACCAACACAATTGCCACCGTTAGGATTGCACCAAGGCCCGGGATATCGCGTTTAAACAGGTTGTGAGGGTGCCACGCGTCAGGCAATAGCAACAAGCTTTGATCCATCACGCCAATAAAAGTTTTTAACACCCAAACCGTAATCACCAGCGGCACAAGCACAAGTAGGCCCGTGATGAAATATTGTTTAATTTTAGGCATCATGGCTTTTAGTGGCACGCACAACCTGTGCCGCATGCCGCAGGTGGGCTTGCTTCTACAGGTTTTGATTCTGTCGGTTTTGCTTCTGCACCACTGGCTGCAGGTTTTTGGCCGCCTTTAAAGTCAGTGGCATACCACCCGCTGCCAGTTAATTGAAAGCTAGGAGCTGACACTTGCTTTGCAAAAGTTTCACTGCCACAAGCCGGGCAGACAGTTAGCGTTGGCTCACTAATCTTGCGCATCACCTCTGCTTTGTGACCGCAACTACTGCATTGATAATCGTAAATTGGCATCGTTTATGTCATTACAAAATACTAAAAGCGAAATTATACCTTACTGATAGCACCATTGCGATGAAACGCTTTGATTTTAAAACAATGTTTAAAACCGCTACTGTCTATCAAATAGATTAGCATAGGCTCTAAATATTAAAAGCCAGCATTGCTGGCTTTTAATTGATGTACATTTATTTTAATGTGTAAATTAAAATGGTTGTGCCTACCAGTCACTATGTAAACAATAACTTTTCATATATAAATCATATATTTAAAAAGTTAATACCCATCTTTGTGTAAACAAAATCTGTTTTTAAGTGGTTTTTAGCACTTATTATTTACACTTTTATATATTAAGAAATTTAATATTTTTACTGAAAATGCTTAACTTTTAAAGTGTCTTTAAGCTCACACCTACTATCACTTTATCATGCTCAAATATTTCTAACAATTATTATTCATCCTTGATGGAAACTTTAAGTTATTGATTAATTTTTCTAAGCAAGTTCATTACGTTACTATAACCTTCATCCGTATTGATTACCTCTATAGGCCTTTTACCCTCCAAGGCTATCTTGGGTTTGGTTAACCAATTTTCAAAACTCTTTTGAGACCCAAGTTCTTTAATGCCTAACTCATAGAGATCTCTGTAATTTTGACTAGTGTTAATTACAAAATTATCTTTGTTATCTGGAGCAGGTTTTAGCACTTTTTTAAAATGTTGATCCTCTGTTTCATCAACACTGCGGGTACCTTTGCATCTGGGAAAAGACATGCAACTCCAAAAAACTCCGCCAATACGAGTAGGTTTTATTTGCATTTGACCGCCGCATTTTGGACATTGAATATATTTATCGTCGTAGGGTTTTATTAATTTGGTTTCTGACTCAGCAAATTCTTCCAACTCAATTGGAATTGGTTCAAAACAATACCTGAATCGCCACTAGTTTACTAGACACCTTGGAGCCGTAATAATGGCAACTAAAGAAAGGCGACAAATGAGCGGTAAACGTTATCCAGAAGAATTCAAATTAGCAGCAGTGCGTCAAATCACAGAAGGTGGGCATGCAGTATCTGATGTGGCAAGACGACTTGATGTAACAGCAGATAGTCTTTATGCATGGGTCAAGAAATATGGACCAGATGCTGCGGCCTATCAAACTAAAAACGCAGAGCAAGCTGAGTTAACTCAACTGCGCAAAGAGCTAAAGCGCGTCACAGAAGAACGTGATCTGTTAAAAAAAGCCGCGGCATACTTCGCAAAGCAGTCCGAGTAAGATATGCCTTCATTAAAGACCACCAGGACTGTTGGCCGACAAGATGGCTTTGCCAGATGTTAGAAGTGCATCCCAGCGGCTTTTATGCCTGGTTAAAGCAGCCTTATTCCATACGCGATAAGAATGATCAACGCCAAACAGGATTGATTAAGCAATGCTGGCTGGAATCCGGTGGTGTTTATGGCTATCGTAAAGTGCATAGCGACATGCGTGCATTGGGTGAGCGAATTGGTATCAATCGTGTCTATCGTTTGATGTACACCCATGGATTAAAAGCACAGGTAGGTTACCGTAAGCCAAGGCATTATGGTGGCAAACCTTATTTAACCAGTCCCAACACATTAAATAGGCAATTCAACCCAATACTACCAGACCAATCATGGGTGACAGATATTACCTATATCCGTACCCATGAGGGCTGGTTATATCTTGCAGTGGTGATGGATTTATTCTCCAGGCGCATTGTGGGATGGTCGATGCAATCAAGAATTACTAAAGAGCTAGTATTAGATGCGTTGCTGATGGCTGTATGGCGCAGGAAACCCAAAAGCAAAGTGCTGATACATTCTGATCAAGGTAGTCAATATACCAGTGAGGATTGGGATGTATTTCTAAAAGCACACAACTTGGAGTCAAGCATGAGCAGACGGGGCAACTGCCACGACAATGCTGTGGCTGAAAGCTTCTTTCAACTTCTTAAACGGGAAAGGATTAAACGAAAAATATATAACCATCGCGATGAAGCAAGGCAGGACATCTTTGACTACATTGAGCTGTTCTACAACTCAAAACGACGTCACAATTCCAATAACTTGTTATCTCCGATAGACTACGAAAACAAATTCAGAAAAACGGCTGATTAGTGTCTACAAAACTAGTGGCGATTCAACCAACCGTTTTCCTTGTCATAAAGCGCACCGTGCATAGTTGCGTATTTAACAACTGCTGGTGTTATATCTAATTGAATTTTCTTCATATTTTTAAATCAACATAGAAAATTTCACTAAATGAATATTCTTGCCTAAAAGCGCAACCCACTATTACTAGGGCAGTGTCACCAGTTATTATTTAAAATTGCCACCTATTACTATTTGTTGTTGCCATACCTTAAAAAAATACTGCATAGCAGTGGCGTATTACTGCTTAATCCGCAAAGCGGACTACCAAAACTCAAACTTTGTGGACTTTTAGGAAGAGTGGACAGAATCTTGGTGCTTTACAACTTATATCAACAGACAAACTAAACCCGATCAAAGATGGTCGGGTTTATCATTTTGCAGAATGCTGCACTAGTCTCTTGAGGAGTTTAATTGCCGGCGTTCCAAATGTGAGTGCGAGCTACCCACTTACCATTTCCATCTTTCTTAAAAACACTAGTCGTAATGCCGCTGTAAGTGACTGTTACACCATCCTTTTCAGCACCACTAGCGCTCCACTTTGCGACCTGATATAGCGTTTCATCATCACCATCAACTGTGACGATCTCCAATTGATGATTCTTCAAACCTGCTTCAAAAAAACTTTTAAATAAATTCTGAATCTCTGCACGTCCAGTCAGAACTTTGCCGTTGCCTGGGGAAAGTACAGCGTTTTCTGCATATAAACTCGCAAGTGAACTCGCATCTGAATTATTAAAGGCTTTATTCCAAGTATTGTTTAATGACTCTACCGTTGTTTTGGCAGTCATTTCTTCAGCAAACGCAATACTTGTTGTTACAAGGCTAAAAGTTATTATCGCGAGTGTGTTTTTAATCAGTGATTTCATATGGGGTAATCCTTAATTGAAGTGTAAAAAACCATGAAATAAATATTTTTTCATGTCGCTTGCAGCTAATTTGTCCAAGCATCATTAATAACAGAACTTAGCAGTCATCAACTGAAATATGAAGATGATCCAAACTCTAGTTAGGCTCATTATAGTTAGCTGGCTAACTAAATGCAAATTTAATCTTTCAGCTTATGTATTAATTTTCTAAGGATTTGAAGCAATATATCTCTTGCCATTACTTAGCAGTTATTAATGTTTTGATAGCACGCATTAAAAAATCGCTAGGGACTGGAGTAGGTCGGCTTAAATGATAAGTTTGCTAAATTTTCTCTCGCTCATGATTTTACTGAGGGATCAATCATGAGTACCAATAGTGCTGTATTTTGAGGTGAGCGCATAATGAACTGGATCGAAAAGATATCTCGTCAGTTCAAAACAGATAACACTTTGGAGAATATTATGTGGACAACACCAGCAGCGACTGAAATGCGTTTTGGCTTTGAAGTAACAATGTACGTCATGAATAAGTAATTCCTCAGCGGAATTCACAAAAGGGAGCTTATGCTCCCTTTGTCATTTCTATGACATATTAGATTTATATAGTTATCACTATATGCAAACTTTTTTTGAAGTTACCCACTTCAAACTTTTATAACAAAGAAATCAAAAGTTTCTTCAGGGGATTTAAATGAATACATATCCAAACTATAGAGATGAAAACCGCGATATTACGCTGTTTGAGACTAACAAGTTCCTACGCATACTCTTTACAGTAATGTTTGTTACTGCAGTATTTATTGTACCCGTAGTAACTGCAATCCATTTTCTAGCATCTCCATTGTTACAGGCATAGTTAATTTTCATAGCAATATAGATCGCAGCTGACGTCTCCGATTGATTAGTTTTACTAATCATAGGCATTGAAACAACCAATTGGATTAATTGATAAATGAAGCCTAATATGTTTTCTAACAAAACATCAATTTAAGCTAACAATGAACTCATGGACAAAATTTTATCGATGGAAAACAAGTATCACTCGCTTTCTTAGGATAGATACGCATATTTCTCTTAACAAGAAAACGACTTATCACAAGAAGATTGCTGAAGAACAAAGTTGGCTTGGGATTGGTTAATGTGCGAGTTCTAGATAATAATCTGGTAAATGAAATCGCTACATCAAATTTTTCTCACGTTCGTATATCTAATGCTTACAAAAACTTAGGAGAGTCTTATGGACTGGGTAACAGATTGCTATTAAGTGCAAGATTTAAATAAGGTAGCAGAGACTCTCTTGTTTAATAAAAGGTTGTTCTATTCAGGAAAAAACACTCATTAGTGCCTCGCGTATTCATGGTATATAGACTTAGATACACAACAGCTGTCACTGTTGGAATGATGTAATCGCAACATGTTTTCGACATTAATTCGCATGTTTGAGTATTTTTGCCTAAGGGTGCTACCGATTATTATTTTAAAGTAGCCACAAATTAGTATTTCTGAGTCATGCATTTCTAAATAAACTACTGCATAGCATTGGCGTTTAATTACTATCGCTTACAGATGGCTGAAATATCCGCATAGCTGACGGCCAGTTTAAATTTGAAATACACTACAACGGCCTCAAGTGAACGCTGCAGTTAACCTTGATTTTTACAGTTTCAGTGTCCTGAACTGGAAAAAACATTCATCGTTACGACCCCAGCGATAATTAGACCAATGCCAATAAGTGCGGGAATATCTAGTTTCTGACCAAAAAATCCCCAGCCAATAATAGTAATCAGAACAATTCCTACGCCTGACCAAATTGCATAAGCAATACCGACTGGAATCGAGCGTAAGGTTATTGAAAGAAAGTAAAATGCTATTCCA
>Ga0116183_1002332_pt1 | contig 20601 bp, 22 predicted proteins | sample AD_UKC078_MetaG_FD_89753 | JGI IMG/M metagenome (GOLD analysis project Ga0116183, IMG submission 89753) | Active sludge microbial communities of municipal wastewater-treating anaerobic digesters from USA - AD_UKC078_MetaG | ecosystem: Engineered > Bioreactor > Anaerobic > Digestate | place: USA... | reverse complement strand
GATGCTGAGCCAGGTGGAGATTCTGAAAAAATATCATATTCGGGTTCGTGGACATCTCGGCCAGCATCTTTTGATGGACCCGAATATGGTGCGAAAGATTGTGGATGGTCTTGGGCTTGACAAGGCAGAACCGGTTCTAGAAATTGGGCCAGGGCTGGGTTCCTTGACCGTTGAACTGCTATCACGTGGGCATCCGGTATTGGCGATAGAAAAAGATAAAAGATTTGTTGAAATTCTTCAAAATGAAATTGTGCCAGCCTTTCCCGGACAACTGTCGATTGTGAACCGGGACATTCTCGAGTGTGACTTGTCCGAAATGATCAGAGGAAGGGAGCCCGAGGCTCTCCACGATTTCAGGGAAAAGATGCCGTTGACAAAATCCGGGTTCAAGGTGGTCAGCAACCTTCCCTATTACATCTCAACTCCCATCCTTTTCCATTTGATCGCGCATCGCGCCTGTTTTCACTCTGCCGTTTTGATGCTCCAGAAAGAAGTGGCGGCGAGGATGACGGCAAAGCCCGGGACCCCGGATTACGGTCGCCTGAGCGTTTCTGCCTCGATTTTTGGAAGCACGGAAACCCTGTTTGATGTCTCCCCGAAATGTTTTCTCCCCGCGCCTGAGGTTACATCGAGGGTGATTCGCTACACGTTTGTTCCGGACGAAGGTTTGACGGAAGATGAATCCTTGCCTGAAATAATCCGGATTGCTTTTAGCGAGCGGCGAAAAACCCTTTTAGCGCTTCTTTTGAAATATTGGAAACCGAAAAAAAACCGGATGGAACTCGAATCGATTTTCGCCCAGCTTGGTTTCGCTTTGAATGCGCGGGGAGAAGAACTTGCCACAGGGCAGTTTAGAAAGCTGGCCGAGGCCTTGAAATAGCAGGGGATAGATTTCCTTTTTCCGTTATAATACCCGGACCATGAAGACCACCTTGACCCTCGAAACAATTTACGCGCCGATTGCGGCGGGGATTCAGCGAGTTCCCGCGGTGATCAAAGAAACGCTCCGCACCCCGAGCCGGCAAATTGAAGACGTGGTGCAGTATTTTTTTTCCAAACACGGAAAACTGCTCCGCCCGGCGCTGGTGTTTTTAGGCGGAGGAATGGCCCGTTCTTTGGCGCCGGCAGCTGAAGTGATTTCCGAGCGTCAGGAGACCTCGGAAGTCTATCTTGCGGCCGCGACCGAGATTTTTCACGCTGCCACGCTGATTCACGATGACATCATTGATTCCGCCCCGATTCGAAGAGGACTGCCATCGCTTCACGTGAAGTGGGGGCCTCAGACGGCGGTTTTGGCCGGTGATTTTTTTCATGACAAGGCCGTTGTCACGATTTTTCGTCACGGAAACGAACGCATCATTCCGCTTTTTTTGAAAACGGCCGGTGAGATTTGTGAAGGGGAAGTCCAGGAGCTGAGTGAAAAGAATAATATTAATTTGAGCGAATCAACGCACTTTGAAATTTTAGGAAAAAAAACAGCTTCCCTGCTTGCCTGCTCATTACAAACCGGAGCGCTCATTTGGGGAATGGACGAAACACGAGTGGATGCCCTTGGCAGGTACGGGCATGCGTTCGGGATGGCTTTCCAGATCATCGATGATTACCTGGATTTTACGGGTCGGGAAAGTGAATTCGGGAAAACACTCGGGGCCGATCTTGAAGAAGGGGTCTACACATTACCTGTTATCCACTGTCTTGCTTCTTCAGATCGCGACAAAGTCGTCCGTATTCTGCACGCGCGTAATCACGCGAAGCGTTTCCCCATGTTGAAAAAGCTTCTCCAGAAAAGCGGAGCGCTGGATTATTCGTTGGAAAAAGCCCAGGGTTTTATTCGCCAGGCAAAACAGGCGTTGGCGCCATTTCCGGAATCTGAATTTAAAAATAGTCTTTTTGAGCTGGCGGATTACGTGATCCAAAGAGAACGGTAAGCGATGAAGGCTCAAGGCATTACGAAATGTTAAACCTTTTGATATGTTGAGTTTTGTTGCGACTCCCATCGGGAACCTTGGCGATATTACGATCCGGGCCCTTGAGGTTTTGAGGGCGGCGGATTTTATCGCCTGTGAAGACACGCGTGAGACGGTCAAAATTCTGAAGCATTACGAGATTCCGGAGAAGCAGTTTCTCAGTTATCATGAGCACAGTCCTGAAATCCGTGTCCACGAAATTCTCGCGCAAGTGCGGCAGGGGAAGCGCGTGGCGGTTGTGACGGATGGTGGAATGCCGTCGATTTCGGATCCCGGTTTCACGCTGGTTCGAGAGGCAATTCGCGAAGGTGTGCCGTTTGAGGTTTTGCCGGGACCTTCGGCCGTGTTGACGGCGCTAGTGGCCAGCGGGCTCGCGGTGGATGAGTTTTCATTCCTGGGTTTTTTGCCGAATAAAAGTGCCAGCCGAAAGAAGCGGCTTGCCGAAGTCGCGGATCGGGAAGAGACACTTATCTTTTTTGAATCGCCGTATCGACTTCCCTCGGCGCTCAGGGATATGTTTGAAGTTTTTGGGGATCGGGAGGCGGTGGTCGCGCGCGAAATGACCAAAAAATTTGAAGAACGGTTGCGCGGACGGTTGTCCGCGCTTGTGCGGGACGTTGAGAGTCGGCCCCGAAAGGGAGAAGTGGTCATTCTCGTCAGCGGGAAAAACCGCAAGCGCGTGCTTTCCGCATCCTAGCGTCGGATGTCTTGTGAATCTTTAAGAAGGTGAATGGATATGAAAAGGTTGGCTTTTCTTGTTTCGGGAAACGGATCGAATATGGCCAATTTGATCCGGCGAATTAAAAAAGGAGAAATTCGGAGGGCTGAAGCGGCGCTTGTGATTTCAAACAAACCGGACGTGAAGGCGCTGGGGCGGGCCTTGGAGTTTGGGGTGCCTTCGGTTGTGATTTCTCACGGGGATTACGATAGCCGGGAATCTTTTGACGAAGCTTTGTCCGAATGTCTCGATCGGCACAAGATAGATCTCGTCTGCCTCTGCGGGTTTATGCGGATTCTGACGGAAGGATTTGTTCGAAAATATTACGGCCGTCTCGTTAACATACATCCCTCATTTCTCCCGGATTTCCCCGGGAGCCACGCCATCAGGGACGCGTGGAACGCCGGGGTCAAAGAAACGGGTGTGACGGTCCACTTTGTCGATGCGGGAGTGGATACCGGAACGGTGATCCTCCAGAAAAAAGTCCCTGTCCTTTCCGGCGACACGTTTGAAACGCTTGAAACTCGAATCCATGAAACTGAATATGATGTTTATCCGGAAGCGCTTAACCTTGTGTTAGAAGGAAAAGTGAGCGCCCGCTAAGTTTCTCACTGTAGACACCTCTGCGGGATTTGTTATAATCACCGCCTGTTTCGGACGTCTTCCCCGTTAGAAGGAAAAACTCTTTCCCTTTGGAAGAGAAGGATCTGTCGGGTGTTGTGTGACGGATCGGGAAAAGCATCTGAAGTATTGTCTTTTTTTCTCTGGCAATCCCAACAATAAAGGAGCATCCAATGGCAAATACGACGATTGTGAACGTTAACGCGCGAGAAATTCTTGATTCCCGGGGTAACCCGACGGTTGAAGTGGACGTGGTTTTACAAGACGGGGTTCTTGGCCGTGCGGCTGTCCCCAGCGGTGCTTCCACGGGAGAGCATGAGGCGGTAGAACTTCGTGACGGCGACAAGGCGCGTTATCTTGGTAAGGGAGTTCTCAAGGCCGTGGAACACGTGAACACGGAAATTGCCCGGGAGCTGAAGGGAAAAGACGCTTCGGATCAATCGGGAATTGACAAGCGGATGATAGAACTCGACGGAACTCCGAATAAGGCGCGGCTGGGAGCAAACGCGATTCTGGGAGTTTCGCTTGCCTGCGCTCACGCGACTTGTGTTTCGAGAAAGATGCCTCTTTATGAATTAATCGGCGGCCCTTCGGCGAACCTCTTGCCGGTACCGATGATGAATATCATTAACGGCGGAGTTCACGCGGACAACAATGTTGACCTTCAGGAGTTCATGATCATGCCTTTTGGCGCTCCGACGTTTCGGGACGCTTTACGGATGGGAGCGGAAGTGTTTCATAACCTGAAAAAAATTCTTCATGCCAAGAAGCTGTCGACATCGGTTGGGGATGAAGGGGGATTCGCTCCGGATCTTAAGTCTAATCATGAGGCGCTGGACGTGATTATGGAAGCGATTGAAAAAGCCGGCTATAAGGCGGGAACAGACGTTAAAATCGCTCTTGATCCGGCCAGTTCGAGTTTTTACGGGCAGGACAAATTGGGTGGGAATCAGAATCCCGGGAAATACGTTCTGTGCGCGGAGGCCCAACCCGTAAAATCTGCCGAGGATATGGTGAATTTTTATGAAGCGCTCGCGGGCAAATACCCGATTTTTTCGATCGAGGATGGTTTGGCCGAGAATGACTGGGATGGGTGGAAAAAACTGACGGATCGGATCGGGGCCAAGGTTCAACTCGTGGGAGACGATCTTTTTGTGACTAATACGAAGCGGCTCGCGATGGGGATTGAGAAAAAAACGGCCAATTCTATTTTAATTAAGGTCAATTAGATCGGAACACTCACGGAAACGATTGAGGCTGTCCGCATGGCGCACCAACACGGTTACACGGCTGTCATGAGCCACCGCAGTGGTGAGACCGAAGATACGACGATCGCGGATCTCGCGGTGGCGCTCAGCACGGGTCAGATCAAAACCGGGTCAACTTCCCGCACAGACAGGATTTGTAAATACAATCGATTGCTTCGCATCGAGGAGGCTCTGGGATCCAAAGCCGTGTACGCGGGGCTTAAGCTTGGGAAAGCATGCTAAAAAAGGTCTTTCTGTTTCTCGCGATCCTGTTGGCGGCAGGGCTGATACTTTCTTTTATCTATCTGCGGTCTTTTTCCAGGTATCACGAGTTAAAACAGGAAGAGGAGAGACTGGTACAGCGAATTCAGGAAATTGATTCCCAAATCAAGTCCCTCACGGATGAAAAATATCTTCTCCAGAATGATATTGAGTATCTTGAGAAGGTTGTGCGCGAAGAGCTCGGATTTGTTAAACCCGGCGAGATTATCTACGAACTCGTGACGGCAAAAAACTCGGCGGGGCCTGTGGTGGTTGTGGATAAGTCTCCGGCGCCTTCAATGGGGGAAAATGTCTCCGCCGCTACCGCCTCCACCGCGATCTCCGGGAAGAAAACAAAGAAACACTAACCCCTCGGTAATTCCGGAAAAGATGCGGACGTTCCCTGTCTGGATCGTCGTAACCTATTGATATAGCCAAAGATACATTAGCTTCCGACCGAAGAAAACGTGAGGTATTGTGGAGTTTTCTCGACCCGCTCACACTGAGGGGGAGGAAAATTTATATCTCTGGATGCCTTTGACAACATAAGGCGAATCATTATAATAACAACCTCTTTACTTTCAGTCACTTACATCATTTAACCCTCGCGAGACCAAAGGTGTTCTTATGACAAATACAAAGAAAACCGTCTTTGTCCTTGCAATTGCTGTTTTTTTTCTGAGCCCTCTCAAGATGTTCGCTCAAGAGTTGGTGAGCGAAGATGTCTTGGAAGAGGCGGTTCAGGATCCATTTCCGTCCGGTCTTTTGGCGATTTCAGATTATAAATATCCGGTTTTCTTGTATGCCCCGAGGGGTTACAGGGCAGATCGAAGCTATCCCATGATCATGGTCGCTCCGAGTGAAGGGGTGGAGGGAGAGGAAGGGATTGCTTACTGGAAAAGAGTTGCGGATCAAAACATGGTGTTTGTCCTTTCGACGGCAGGCGTATGGGTTGAAAGCGACGATGTGCCCACCAATCTGGACACATGGTTGTTACAGGTGAAAAAAGATGTCCAGGAGAGATTCCCGGTGAATGACAAGAAAATCTATGTCGCGGGAAAAAATACGGGAGCTCATTACGCGGCCTATTTGGCGACAAATTATCCCCAGGAGTTCGCGGGGGCGGTTTTGTTGGGGCAGGCATGGGCGGGACCTTTTTCGCGGCTAATTCATTCGAGTTCCAATTTGTCTAAGCAACAGCTTTTTTTCGTGGTGCTTCAGAGCAATCAACCGCATGTCAAAGATCAAAATCAGACATGGCTTGATGGTTTGCAGGAAAAAGGGTATCCCCTGAAACTGGTGGAAGTCCCGGACGGAAAGGGTTTTGAATCGTTGGAACTGAAGAAAGAAGCCTACGACTGGATTGAAGCTACCGGACAGAGTTTTTCGGCGGCGGTTGAAAAAAGTCAAAGGGGATTTAAGGCGAAGTTCAAGAAAGGCGTCAAAGATTTTTTTACGGTCTAATTTAAAAGGAAATTTATTATGGAACTAACCGGCGCGCAGATTTTGGTCAAAAGTCTTGAAATGGAGGGAGTGAAGCACATCTTCGGGCTCCCCGGAGGGGTGATTCTTCCGACGTACGACGTTCTTTACGATTCAAAGATTAAGCTGATTCTTACGAAACACGAGCAGGGTGCGACACACATGGCGGACGGGTACGCGCGCGCGAGCGGTAAGCCCGGCGTCTGTATGGTAACTTCGGGCCCCGCGGCCACGAATACGGTGACCGGCTTGGCCACGGCCTATATGGATTGTGTGCCCATGGTTTGTATTACGGGGCAGGTGGTGACGAATGTGATCGGGAGTGACGCGTTTCAGGAAGTGGATATTGTCGGAATTACGCGCCCCATAACGAAACATAATTTTTTGATTAAGAACGTGAAAGAGATCGCAAAAACTGTGCGGGAGGCGTTTTACATCGCGACGACAGGACGACAGGGCCCTGTGTTGATTGATTTTCCCGTGGATGTCAGTCGCGCGAAAACCGAATTTGTGTGGCCGGAAAGAGTTTTTATTCGTTCGTATCGGCCGGATCTTCCCAACCCAGACGCGTCGAGTCAGATTTGCGAGGCGGCGCGCCTGATCAATCAAAGTAAGCGGCCGGTTCTCTATGTCGGTGGTGGCGCCATTAGTTCAGGCGCGGAAAAGGAAATCCGGGCGCTGGTGGAAAAAACGGGAATTCCCATTACGACCACCATCCTCGGTCTCGGGATTTTCCCGGAGACGCACCCATTGTCCTTGCGAATGCTGGGGATGCACGGAACTCATTACGCGAACTATTCCGTCCAGAATTCAGATGTCCTGATCGGCATTGGCGCGCGCTTTGATGATCGTGTGACCGGGAATGTCGCCAAATTTGCGCCGCGGGCGAAGATCATTCATATCGACATTGATCCTTCCTCGATTTCGAAAACGGTCAGGGCCCATGTGCCGGTGGTGAGCGACGTGAAGGTTGCCGTCAAAGAATTACTCGGGCTTGTCGGGGATAGACGCGCGGAAATCAAGCCCTGGCTGGACCAGATCGCGTTATGGAAAGAAAAGCATCCGATGAAATATGATCGTAAATCCGCTAAAGTTACGCAGGAACACATCATAGAACAGATCGGCGAATTGACTCGGCATGAGGCGGTGGTAGTGACCGGCGTAGGCCAGCACCAGATCTGGACGGCCCAGTGGTACAAGTTTAAAAAACCCAGGACCATGTTGTCTTCGGGAGGACTTGGGACCATGGGATATGGTTTTCCGGCGTCGATCGGGGCGCAGATCGCTTGTCCCAAGGCGACAGTGGTTTGCATCGAAGGCGACGGTTCTTTCCAGATGACCATGACTGAACTGGCAACAGTGGCTTTTAACAAGACGCCGATCAAGGTTTTTATCATGGACAATGGTTACTATGGAATGGTTCGACAGTGGCAGGAGCTTTTTTACAAAAGACGCTATTCGGGTTCGGTAATTGGTCCCACAAATCCCGATTTTGTGAAACTGGTGGAATCTTACGGGATCCGCGCTCTTGAAATAAGGACGAAGAAGGATGTGTGTCCTGTGATCAAAAAAGCCCTTGCGCACCGAGGTCCCGTTGTTGTCCATTGTCTGGTGGCGCCCGAATCAAATGTGTATCCGATGGTCGCGGCCGGTAACGCGCTTGATCAAATTATGGATATGGCCTGACACGGGCCGGCGGGTTTCAGGGATAGCGGGTAAAAAAGTTTTTTACCGCTTTTCCTAATTCCTAAAAAAGGAGTTTGATATGAAACACACAATTTCAGTGCTGGTGGAGAATCACTTTGGTGTTTTGGCGCGTGTGGCGGGGCTTTTTTCTGCGAGGGGTTTTAATATCGACAGCCTTGCCGTGGGAGAAACCCATGACCCTCAGGTGTCACGCATGACTGTGATCGCGCAGGGGGATGATCATGTGGTGGATCAGATAATGAAACAGCTCGGGAAACTGATCGATGTCATTTGCGTTGAAGATCTGACGAACAAAGACGTGATCGAAAGGGAGCTTGTGTTGGTCAAGGTTGGTGCCAACGCTGAAAACCGAAATGATATCATGCATGTTGTGAATACTTTTCGGGCGAAAATCGTGGACGTGAGTCCCGGGACCATGACGATTGAGGTAACGGGGAGCGAAGGGAAAATTGACGCCATGCTTGAACTCTTGAAGCCGTTCGATTTGCGCGAAGTCGTGAGGACCGGACAGATCGCGATGTCCCGACGGCATGAGCTTAAGATGCCCAGCGCCAAAGGCGCCCGTAAAGCTTCACATAAAAAACCTGCCAAGAAAAAGAAATAATTTCAATTAACAACCAGAAAGGAAACTGAAATGTCAGCAAAAATTTATTACGACAAGGACGCAGACCTCAATCTGCTCAAGGGGAAGAAGGTTGCGATTATCGGTTATGGAATTCAGGGGCGTGGACAGGGTTTGAATCTTCGCGATTCCGGAGTGGACGTGATTGTTTCAGAGCTCCCCGGGACACCGAATTATGAAATGGCTATTAAAGATGGTTTCAAGCCGGTCGCGGCAGCCGACGCGGCCCAAGAGGCGGACATTATCCAGATTTTGACCCAGGATCATCTTCAGGCCACAATTTATGAAAAACAGATCGCTCCCCATCTAAAAAAAGGTAAATCGCTTTGTTTTTCCCACGGATTTAATATCCACTTTGGTTACATCAAACCGGCGCCGGAAATTGACGTATTTATGGTCGCGCCGAAAGGCCCGGGCGCACTAGTTCGTTCCCAGTTCGTGGAAGGCGGCGGGGTTCCATGTCTCGTGGCGATCAAGCAAAACGCGAGCGGCAAGGCTCTCGAGATCGGGCTGGCTTATGCGAAGGCGATCGGCGGGACTCGCGCGGGCGTGATTGAAACCACGTTCAAAGAAGAGACTGAAACCGATCTCTTTGGCGAGCAGGCGGTTCTTTGTGGAGGTCTTAGCGAATTGATTACCGCCGGGTTTGATACGCTGGTCAATGCGGGCTATCAACCTGAAATGGCCTATTTTGAATGTCTCCACGAAGTGAAGCTGATTGTGGACGCGATGTTTGTTTCGGGCATTTCAGGGATGTATAAAAGGGTGTCCGATACGGCGGAATATGGCGGATACAGCCGCGGCTCCCGTGTGGTGACAGCGGAAACCCGCAAGGAAATGAAAAAAATGCTGGAAGAAATCGTAAGCGGAAAGTTCGCGAAGGAATGGATGGATGAAAACAAACAAGGGTGCCCGAATTTCAAAAAAATGCGGGAAGCTTGTCAGCAACATCCCATTGAATCAACCGGCGAAAAACTTCGCAAAATGATGGAGTTTATTAACAAGAAGTAAAAAGCATGGTTGGTTGCCTCGTGGCACGGGGTTTTCGCAATCCATTAAGGAAAGAGAAACGGTATTGAACCTATGAAGTCGGCTCGGAAGATATATATTTTTGACACGACGTTGCGAGATGGCGAGCAATCGCCGGGGGCTTCTCTGACTCCCGAAGAAAAACTCAAAATCGCGAAACAGCTTGAGCGTCTCAACGTCGACGTCATTGAAGCGGGGTTTCCCGCTTCCTCGGAAGGTGAGATGAAGGCTGTGAGCCTGGTGGCGGAACAGGTAAAAAAACCTGTGATTTGCGGCCTTTCTCGCATGGTTCCCAAGGATATTGACGCTTGCCGCCGGGCCCTCGAAAAGGCCGCAAAAAAACGGTTGCACGTGTTTCTCGCGACGTCGCAAATTCATCGTGATTTCAAACTTAAGAAAAACAAGCGTGAAATCATTGAGATGGCGGTCAAGAATATTCGTTCCGCCAAGAAGGATTTCCGCCAGATTGAGTTCTCGCCGGAAGACGCCTCGCGGACTGAACGGGATTTTCTTGCCCAGGTGGTTCGGGCCGCGATTGACGCCGGCGCGACCTCAATTAACATTCCTGACACAGTTGGTTATACGGTGCCCCAGGAGTTTTCCGAGCTCATGAGGTTTTTAATCAAGAAAAATCCGGAGCTTGGCAGAACGGTAGTTTTGTCGGTTCACTGTCATAACGATCTTGGTCTCGCGACCGCGAATTCGCTCGCGGCGATTTTGGCCGGTGCTAACCAGGTGGAATGTACCGTGAACGCGATCGGAGAACGTGCCGGTAATGCCTCGATGGAAGAGATCGTGATGACGATCGATACGCGCAAGGATCTTATGAATTGTTACACGGACATCAAGCTGTCTGAAATCACCAAAACTTCCCGGTTGGTGTCGCATCTTACCGGGATGGTGGTTCAACCCAACAGGGCGATTGTCGGACGCAATGCTTTTTGGCATGCCTCCGGGATCCATCAGGACGGTTTTCTGAAAAAAAGGCAGACTTACGAAATCATGAACCCGAAAAAAATCGGGCTTTCCGGAAGCCAGCTGATGCTGGGCAAGCTTTCCGGCAAGCACGCGTTCGCGGTGCGTATAAAAAAACTCGGATTTCATCTGTCCCCGAAAGAAATGGATGATGCCTTTGCCAAGTTTAAAACGCTGGCGGATAAGAAAAAATACATTTTCGACGAAGATCTCGAAGCGATTTTAAAAAACCAGATGCTTCAAATTCCGGAGGTATGGAAGCTTGTTTCGATGAAGGTGGTTCTGGAAACGGGACAAAAATCCTCTGCCACCGTCCGCCTTTCTCATCACGGACAAGTCAGTGAATCCAGCTCGACCGGCGACGGCCCCGTTGATGCGTGCTACAGGGCGATTGAGCAGGTCGTTCAGTCGAAGGCCCAGGTCGCGCACTATGGCTTGCAGTCCGTCACCGGTGGTAAAGACGCTTTGGGCGAGGTGATCGTGAAACTTGTGGTGGGCTCTAAAGAAGTTACGGGGCGTGGGACGAGCACTGATATCATCGAAGCCAGCGTGCACGCGTATCTTTTTGCGTTAAACAAGTTGTCTCAGGAACCCAAGCTGGTTCAAACACCGTCACCCGTGTGAAGACGCCAGTCTCATTCCAACTATTCGGAATTTTTGGTTATCCTCTCGCTCACACATTATCTCCCGACATGCACGAGGCCGGATTTCGCGCGCTTGGGATAGATGCCAACTACATTGTCCTTGAGCTGGACCCCGCGGGTTTCCGCAACGCCATGAGGCATATCAAAACGTCTCAACTGTCCGGGTTTAACGTGACGGTGCCCTACAAGGAAGTCGTGCTGAAGTTTCTCGATCAGGTTTCTCCCGAGGCGCGGGCCATTGGAGCAGTCAACACAGTCTATAAAAAAGGAAATCGCTGGGTTGGCACGAACACTGACATGGAAGGATTTTTGATTTCGTTATCTCGTGAAGGACGTTTTTGTCCCCGCAACAAAAAGGCAGTGGTTCTTGGCGCGGGAGGGGCGTCGCGGGCAGTCACCTATGGACTATGTTCCCGAGGCATAAAAAAATTGTCGGTTGTGGATGCGGTCCCAGGCAAAGCCGGAAAAATCGTCCGGGATTTTCAAAAAACCTTTAAAGGAACAGAATGTGTACCGCTTCAGGCGGGAAATCCTGAGATCGCTTCTCTGATTTCGCAAGCGGATCTGGTTGTTAACGCAACGCCGCTGGGTCTCAAAAAAGGGGATCCCTTGCCCGTTCCGGTGGAGTGGATTCCGACGGCAAGAAAAAGAGGAAAGGTTTCGCGAGGGCGGCTAGTGTCGCGAAAAGACGGCGCTCCCAAGCTTTTTATGGATCTGGTTTATAATCCGGTGGAAACCGCGTTTCTCGCGGCCGCAAAAAAACGGGGGCACCGGACTTTGAATGGCAGCGGTATGTTGCTTTATCAGGGGGTACGCGCCTTTGAATGCTGGACCCGGCGTAAGGCCCCGGTCTCGGTCATGCGCGGGGCATTGATGAAGAAGATTCGACTGAAAGGTGGAACATGATGGAACAAATGCACGCGGCGTTTGTTTTCATGTTCGGGGCGATTGTCGGAAGTTTTTTGAATGTCTGTATCCACCGGATGCCCCGGGAACTCTCGATCGTATGGCCGGGCTCGTATTGCCCCAAATGCAAAATCCCAATTCCCTGGTATGAAAACATTCCGATCCTCAGCTACCTGATTCTTGGAGGTAAATGTTTCCGCTGTAAACGACCGATATCGTTTCGCTATTTTTTCGTGGAGCTTTTGACGGCCGTCAGCTGGCTTCTGATTTGGCGAATGTATGGACTCTCACCGGAGTTTGCGATCGCCGTTGTTTTTGTTTCAGCGATGATTGTGGTGACGCTGACTGATTTGGAGACGGGCCTCATTCCCGATTTAATTACAATCCCCGGCATGCTTTTTGGTCTCGTGGTGAGTGTCGTGAGCGCGGACGCCTTTCCGGAGGGCTTGTGGTATCATAAACTGTTCGCGAGCGCGATTGGTTTGGCCGGAGGGGGCGCTGTTCTGATGCTTACGGGCTGGTTTGGAAATCTTGTGTTTCGCAAGGAAAGTATGGGAGGCGGAGACATCAAGCTCCTCGCGATGACCGGGGCGTTTATCGGGATTGAGAAGACGTTGCTGGTTTTCATGTTTTCCCCGTTTATTGCGCTTCCTTTCGCGATTTTTTATCGTTTTGTGAAAAGACAGGAGACCATACCGTACGGCCCTTTTTTGGCTCTTATGTCGGTCGTCTTCTTTTTTAAAGGTACGGAAATCCTGAATTTTTTGTCAACACTATACGGAGTCTGATTTATGCTGAACTATATCACGACCGGTGAATCTCACGGAAGGTATATGGCTGTAATTCTGGAAGGTATGCCAAGCGGACTTGGGATTGATATGGATTATATTAACGGCGAATTGCGCCGTCGCCAGGGAGGGTTTGGGCGTGGCGGAAGACAAAAAATCGAGGCGGACTATGTCGAAATTATGGGGGGAGTCATCCGGAAAAAAACAACCGGAGCCCCGATAGGACTACTCCTGAAAAATAAAGACCATACGGTAGACGTTCTCCCTTCCATTGAGCGGCCGCGGCCGGGTCACGCGGATCTTGCGGGATCCCTCAAATACCATCAGGACATTCGCGCGGTTCTGGAACGTTCAAGCGCGCGGGAAACCGCGATGCGGGTTGCCGTGGGAGCGGTCTGTAAACTTTTTCTGAAGGAATTTGGAATCGACATCGCGGGACATGTGACCCGGATCGGGCCGGTGGCGATCCCCAAAGAAGCGCTCTCTGTGAACGAAATTCGCAGACTCACCAAAGGCTCTCTGGTGAACTGTGTCTGCAGAAAAACAGAACAAGCGATGATCCGGCTGATTGAAAAAGCCCAGAAACAGAAAGATACCCTTGGCGGCAAATATGAAATACGAGCGGAAGGCCTGCCGATCGGGTTGGGTTCTTATGTGCACTACGAGCGAAAAATTGACGCCCAACTTGCGCAAATCCTGATGAGCCAGCAGTCCGCCAAAGCGGTTGAGATCGGCGCCGGTGATCAACTGGCGTCTCTCTGGGGTTCTGAAGCTCATGATGAAATTTTTTATTCCAAGACCCGAGGTTATTATCACAAGACCAATCGCGCGGGCGGGATCGAAGGTGGTATGACCAACGGAGAAGCTGTGGTCGTGAAAGTTACTATGAAGCCCATCGCGACTCTCGCAAGACCCTTAAGCTCCGTGAACATGAAAACCCGGAAAGCTGAGAAAGCTGACTTTGAGAGGAGTGATTTTTGCGCGGTCCCAGCGGGAAGTGTTATCGGGGAGTCCCTTGTGGCTTATGTGCTCGCTCGCTCGTTTCTTGAGAAATTTGGCGGAGACTCGATGAGAGAAATCCGGCGTAATTACGACGGTTATTTGAGGCAAGTTCGTGCCTAATCTGTACCTTGCCGGCATGATGGGCGCCGGGAAAAGCGTTACCGGAAGGGCGTTGGCCGCTCTGATGAGCTATGGTTTTGTAGATCTTGATTCGGAAATTGAAAAAAAAGAAGGTCGTCCAATCACCGCGATTTTTTCTTCCGAAGGAGAACCGTATTTCCGCGATGTGGAAACCCGCGTGCTTAAGGAATTCTCTCTGAAAGAGAGACAGGTTGTTTCAACGGGCGGCGGAATTGTTCTTCGGGACGAAAATGTTGAGCAGATGCGAAGGACAGGGAAGGTGATTTTTCTGGAGGCGTCCCTTCCGGTTTTGTGGGAGAGGGTTTGCCAGAATAAAAACCGGCCGCTTCTTAATACTCCGGACCCGAAGGGATCGCTCGAAAGAATTCTGAAAGGACGGGAGAAGAGGTATAAGGCCACGTGTGATTTTTCCGTGATGACGGATGGTTTGTCTCCTGAATCGGTGGCCCGGCAGATCATGGGGCATTTAAAACAGTAAGAAGGCAGAATGAAAATCATTTCCGTTGATAGTCAAAAGAGAAAGTACAAGGTCGTAATCGGCAAGGGGCTCCTGGGGAAGCTTGGCCAGTTTGTTAAGGGGATTTTTCATCCCAGGGCTCGAGTGATGATTGTTTTTCAAACCGGAGTTTCGGTCTACGCGCGTTCCGCCGCGAGCTCTTTAAAGAGAAACGGATATACTGTTTATTTTCACAAGGTTTTGGATGGAGAGAAAGCCAAGTCGCAGGCGAATCTTTTCCGGTTGCTTCGCGATCTTCTTGCCAAGGGTTTTGAACGAACGGACGGGATTTTGGCGATAGGAGGGGGAGTTGTAAGTGATCTTTCAGGGTTTGCCGCCTCCGTGTATTTGCGCGGGATCCCTTATGTTAATGTCGCGACGACGCTTCTGGCGCAGGTCGACAGCTCGATTGGCGGGAAGACGGGGATTAACTTGCCCGAGGGGAAAAACATGATGGGTTCATTTTATCCTCCCGCCCTCGTGATTTCAGACATGGACGTACTGAAGTCGCTCCCTAAACGCGAACTCAGAGCATCGCTTGCGGAAGTCGTGAAGTATGGAGTGATCCGCGATCCAGGCCTTTTCAGTTTTCTTGAATCGAATACCTCCAAAATTCTTAATAAAAATCCGGCCGCTCTGGAAAGGATCGTGACCGATTCGGCGCGGATCAAGGCGGAAGTTGTCAGCCGCGATGAGTTTGAAACCCGTGGGGAACGGATCATTCTTAACTACGGGCATACTTTTGGTCACGGAATTGAAAATGCCGCGAGGTATAAAAAAATTGTCCATGGGGAAGCTGTCGCGATCGGAATGGCGATGGCGGCCCATCTTGCGGCTGAGCTTGGTATTTGTTCCCCGGGCCTTGTGAAACGGCAAATGGATTTGCTCAAGACCTTTGGTTTGCCGGTTTCAGTCGATGCGTTGAAGATCAATGCTACCACCAGTTTTCAGGCCATGATGAGAGATAAGAAAAAAACTCATGGCCAGCTCCGCTTCGTTCTTCCCGTGCGAATCGGTAAAGTTGTGATCCGTGCGGGAATTTCTGCCGGCGAAATCCGCAATATTCTTCGCCTCTTTGGCGCAAAATAAATCCACTTCCTCCCAAGAGAGTTTATGTGTCGCGATGTTGACGTAAAGCGAAATATATATTGATTTATAAGCAATTTTATCATATTCTCTCCTCATGAAAAATTGCGACACATACACTCTCAACGCACGTCCTTCGAAGCTTGGTCTCTTATGAATTCGCTTTCTGAAAAAGACTGGATGGCCTTGCTCCTTCTGAACCGTCTTGGCGTTGAAGATCGCCGCCGGGCGCGAAATCTTTTTTCGGAAGGGCATCGCCCGGAGCGGGTGGTCGAGTTACTGGATCCCCGGAGTGTTGCCACTCACATTACTTTTGATCCACAAAAAGAACTTTCCTTATGCTGGCAGAAGGGGGTTTCACTTTGTTCAATACTTGAGGACGCTTATCCAGTCTCGCTTAGGGAAATTGCTGATCCGCCCTTGGTTCTCTACATGAAAGGACGATTTGAGCTCAATGATGAGAACGCTTTAGCGGTTGTTGGAACCCGTCACCCGAGTTTTTATGGCCGAACACAGGCTAAAAGATTCGCGGGGGAGTTGGCCTCCAAAGGAGTCACGATCGTTTCGGGGCTGGCGCGCGGTATTGATCAGGCGGCGCATGAAGCCGCTCTTGATGTGCCGTATGGGAGGACGATCGCGGTGCTGGGTTGTGGGATCGACATTGTTTATCCCAAAGAACATGTGAAATTGTTTGAGAGGATTTCACAAAAAGGCGTCCTGATAAGTGAATACGCGATCGGGACACCGCCTCTCGCGGAAAACTTTCCCAGGCGCAACCGGATTATTTCCGGCCTCGGTCACGGAGTTCTTGTGGTGGAGGCTCACTCGCGGAGCGGATCCCTGATTACGGCCCATGAAGCGCTGGATCAGGGGCGGGAAGTGTTTTCGATTCCCGGGCCTGTGGATCAATTGACCTCGCGTGGAACTCATCAGTTGATCAAGGAAGGCGCCGTTCTTGCGGAGAGTCCGGAAGAGGTTTTCGAGGCCCTTTCAGGAAAGTGGAAAGTTTTTTCAACCGAGATGTCTGCTCCCGTTTCTAACGCGTCCGCTGTTTGCCCGTTCAAGGAGGTTGTGGATGAGAAAGAATTTCCACCTAAAACTCAAAATCCCGAAGGGGAAACGCCTCTCCTGACGGCCGGAGAGAATTTGAATTGCGTGGTTGAGGCGCTGAACGAGGAGGGAAGTTTGATGACGGATGAAATTCTTGATATTACGGGGCTTGATCCGGGGGAGCTACCCGGAATACTCTTAAAGCTTGAACTTGACGGGAAAATTCGCCGGCGGCGTGACGGAAAGTATGAAACCGGGAGCTCCTGATCACCCGTTTTCCCAACCTCCCCCCTGGCATGGCGAGATGATTTCGGGCCTCTGATGTCCAGCCATCGATAGTTTACATTTGAAAGGGGTTTGATATAATTCTTCCGGTTTACTCAATTCAACATCTGAATCTTTCGTTCGTTTCCCGTTAACATAATGTAACCAGGAGAAAAATTTTATGAAGGACTTGAAAGGAACACGAACCTCGGAAAATCTTATGAAATCTTTTGCCGGCGAATCCCAGGCGCGGATGCGTTACACCTACTATGCCTCCACGGCCATGAAGGAAGGATATCGGCAGATTTCCAATATTTTTATAGAGACCGCGGATAACGAAAAAGAGCACGCGAAATTGTTTTATAAACATCTCCTGGCGGGTGGTTTGCAGGACGCGGTTCAGGAAATTCACGCTTCATATCCGATCGCGTTCGCGGATACTCTCAAGAATCTTGAAGCCGCCGCGAATGGAGAAAAGGAAGAATGGTCGGATCTTTATCCCGCGTTCGCGGAAATAGCGGACCAGGAAGGATTCCCGGAAGTGGCCCGTACGTTCAGACACGTATCAATGGTCGAAAAACGCCATGAGACCCGCTACCGGAAACTTCATGATGCCTTGGCGCAGCATAAACTTTTTGTCAAGGACGGCAAGGTGTTCTGGAAATGTCTGGAATGCGGATATATCGTGGAAGCCTCAAGGGCGCCAGAGCGTTGTCCGGTGTGCGATCATCCGAAGGGACATTTCGAAATCTGGATTGAGAATTACTGATTTTTAACATCCGAAATTTTAAATTAGAAAAGGAGTAATGAAATGGCTACTTACAAGGAGCTTGGTTTTGTTAATACGCGCGAAATGTTCGCCAACGCCATGAAGGGGAGGTACGCCGTCCCGGCTTATAACTTCAACAACATGGAGCAAATCCAGGCCATTGTGGTGGCGTGCGTCGAAACGCAATCTCCCGTGATTCTCCAGGTTTCAAGCGGCGCGCGAAAGTACGCCAATCAAACGCTCCTCGAGTACATGGGGAAAGGGGCGGTGGAAATGATGAAGGCTTACGCCAAAGAAAAGGGGCTTAAGCCTATCCCGATGGCTCTCCATCTGGACCATGGGGACACGTTTGAACTTGCCAAGTCTTGCATCGAATCCGGCTTTTCTTCGGTCATGATAGATGGATCCCATCATCCATTTGAGAAGAATATTGAGTTAACTCGCCAGGTGGTTGAGCTGGCCCACAAGCGTGATGTGACGGTGGAAGGCGAGCTGGGCGTCCTAGCCGGGATTGAAGATGAAGTGAGTGCTGAGCACTCAACCTACACGGACCCGAATGATGTGGTCAAATTTGTTGGGGAAACCGGCGTGGACTCCCTTGCGATTTCGATCGGGACTTCACACGGGGCCAACAAGTTTAAGCCGGAACAGTGTACGAGGAATGCGGAAGGAATTCTCATTCCGCCCCCGCTCCGATTTGATATCTTGAAGGAAATTGAGCAGAAGATTCCCGGCTTTCCGATTGTGCTTCACGGGTCTTCGTCCGTTCCCCAGGAGGCGGTGAAAATTATCAATGAGAACGGTGGCGCGTTAAAGGATTCTATCGGTATTCCTGAGGAGCAACTCCGGCGGGCCGCTCAGTCCGCTGTTTGCAAGGTCAATATTGATTCCGACGGCCGGCTTTGGATGACGGCCGCCGTTCGTAAAATTTTCAAAGAAAAACCCGCGGAATTTGATCCACGCAAATACCTTGGCCCGGCCCGGGACGCGCTGATCGCGATGTATAAACACAAAAACGAGAATGTCCTTGGTTCCGCGGGCAAGGCTTAAGTTTGTTCAGGCGACGGACTTCTTTAACGGGTATGGTGATGCGGAAAGTCTTCTATTTTCTTGCGGTTATTATGTTGAGTTTGCCGCCTTTTGCTCTGGCGATAGAAGGGCCAGAGCCTTCGGGGACCGCGGAGGATACGGGGGGAGAAGCCAGAGGTAACGGAAAGACGGTGGCATGTTGCGTAGGACAGCCTACCATGGTCGCGGCGGACGATGGAGGTGTGGTCGTGCTGGCGGGCAAGAAACTTAAAAAATATGATAATGCCCTGAATCTTGTCAAAGAAGTCTCCGTGGTTGATGCCTAGGGTGAATGGCGCGAGTATCAAGTGTGAAAATCAAAAAGTGGTAGAATCGGCCATATGCTTCCAGAAAGCCTCCAGGGTCGATCAACTCGAATGGAGTGAAGCATGATTATAAAACGGATTGCCGTTCTTTCCCTGTGTCTCATTTTTAGTCTTCCTAATATTGCGCGCGCGGAAATCCCATGGAACAGCCTTAATCTTCCCGCCACGCAGTTTTCTGAAAGCTCGCGCTACCATAAAGTGAATTCGACTCACGAAGACCCCCACAATCCAGGGTTTCTCATTTTTTCAGTCTCCAACGATGCGGTTACGGTCCAGGTGGAAGGTTTGTTGGGTTTAAAAAAATGGATCCATGAATCGGCGGTCATCGGACAACTTAACGAGAATAAAAACGCGGCCGGGGGTGTGGCGGATGGCGCGATTGAATCCGTCAAGGGGACTGGCCGGGGGCTTAAAAATCTGGTCCTTCACCCGATTGATTCCGCGAAAGGACTTGGTTCCGCCGCGGGACGGGTCGGGGACAGGATGAGCGATGCGTTTCGCACAAAAGAAGAGGGAGAAAAGGGGGACAGTTTTCTAAGCTCCTCCAAACGCCAGATCGCTCAAAAGCTTGGGGTTGACGTTTACTCGCGAAACGAACAACTCCAGGAAAAACTTTCCTCATTGGCCAAACAGGGAATGGGTGGGCGGAGTGTGGTGATGGTCGCGAATTTCCTTATACCATTCGGATTGATTGCTTCAACCGTTATGACCGTCAGCAATATCAATAACGCGGCGGACCAGTTGGTCAATGATAAAGACAGGATTGATCTTTACAAGATCAACAAAGATTCTCTCATGAGAATCGGTATTCCCGAAAACAAGGCTATTGCGCTCCTAAACAACACTCATTACACGCCCCGTCAAGCCACCTATATTCGTTTTTATCTCGAAAGATTGGCTCCACTTCGGGGTTACCGGATGCTGGCTGACCGGGCGGCTGAATTAACCGAAGATCTCCCCGCTCGAAAGTTTCTTCACGAAATGCAAATGGCGGCCGACGGAATGGCGGGGATGAGCGATGCGGTTTCAATCAATATGGTACCGGAAGGACTTTTACTGGAGAGAAGGGACGGCGTGGTTCTGATTTGCGGATATGATTATCTGGCAGATTCGCCACTGGGCAAGACACTGATCGAAAAGGTCGGTAGCTATAAAGCCAAACTTAAAAAGAATTCCGCTGAAATATGGAACGCGGGAATTGTTACGCCAAGGTTGAATGGTTCGCTCCTCGCTCACGGAATTAAGGTGCGCCGGATGTGCCTTTTTTTGAATACATCAGATGGTAATACTGCGACGTGATGTTGGAGGGAGCCTTGCTCTCAATCGCCTTTTTTTTGTTCCGCCAACTTATTTACCAATTTATTTCGATCTGAAGAAGAGTTAAAAGATGAAGAAAAAGCGGGTTTGCCTTGTGACGGGTGGCGCCGGATTT
>Ga0116183_1002326_pt1 | contig 20638 bp, 20 predicted proteins | sample AD_UKC078_MetaG_FD_89753 | JGI IMG/M metagenome (GOLD analysis project Ga0116183, IMG submission 89753) | Active sludge microbial communities of municipal wastewater-treating anaerobic digesters from USA - AD_UKC078_MetaG | ecosystem: Engineered > Bioreactor > Anaerobic > Digestate | place: USA... | reverse complement strand
TACCGCATATGGTTTTACATCATGATGGCAATTCCAATCTTAATCATGTTTCCATTTTTATTTCTTTCTATTTTAAAAGAAACATGGTATCCTTATTTTTTTATGATGGCAAGAATTTGGGCAAAATGTATTCTTATTGGAATGGGTTTCAGGACAAAAGTTGTTTTTGAACAACGACCAGAAAAAGGGAAAAGTTATATGTTTGTAGCTAATCATACTTCAATGATAGACATTATGTTGATGCTTTCAATAATTGAAAATCCTTTTGTATTTGTGGGCAAAAAAGAATTGGCTAAAATTCCATTATTTGGATTTTTTTATAAAAGAACCTGTATTTTAGTTGATAGAAGTAGTCCTAAAAGCAGAATGGAAGTTTTTGAACGTGCTCAAAAAAGATTAAAACAAGGAATGAGTATTTGTATTTTTCCCGAAGGTGGCGTTCCTGATGAAAGTATTGTTTTGGATGAATTTAAAGATGGCGCATTTCGTTTGGCTCTTGAACACGAAATTCCGGTTGTTCCGATGACTTTTTACGACAATAAAAAACGATTTTCCTATACTTTTTTTAGCGGAAGTCCTGGGCAATTGAGAGCCAAAGTGCATCATTTTATTGAAACAAAAGGAAAGTCAGAAATTAAAAAGACATTAAAAACTGAAGTTCGAACTTTGATTTTAAATGAACTTCAGAATGATAGTAAATAAAAAGAGTTCCAAAAAAACTTGGAACTCTTTTCTGTTATTGCTCGAAAGTAATAACACCAACTAAATAATTTTTAAAAACTTAACAAACTAAAAATTATAACTTATACCCGTGTAAATTCCAAAAATATAGGGTTTAAAATCTTGCGAATCTCTTGAAAATGTATTCAATTGATATTTGAAAGTAGGTTCAATTCGAGCTTGAAATTTTTTGAAAAAGCCATAATTAAAACCAACACCAAAGTTGCCACTAAAATGCATTGGGTTTAAATTAGAAGCTTCTCCAACTTTAAGAGTGATTCCATCTGCTTCAAGATATACTTCGTTTTTATTTAAAAAAAGTGCACTCATTCCACCAATAAGTTCAACGCCAAATTTGTTGTCTAGTAATTTATAGGAAATCTCCATAGGCATTTCTATATATCCCATACGTTGGTTTAAAACACCATCATTTTGTTCTGTTTCTAGTCTGTTGAAAGCAGCGTTAAGATTTTTTATTGGAATAATTTCGATTAATGAACCTTCAACAGTTGGAGTAACATTTTTCATCATTCTAGCATTAGTGCTTTGAAAAAAAATGATGTCATTGGTATTATAATCAACTGAAAATGAATTTATTCCAGTTCTAATTTTAATTTTTTTATTGATGCTATAATTAACAGCAACACCATAACTTAGATTGTTGTTAAAACTTTTGGAATTCTCGTCTAAACTGGAATCCAATGGCGAACCATCGGCAAATGAACCAAAATAAATAGGAGCAAGATTAGGTGTAACTTGCCACCTATTCATTTTTTGTTCTTTGGTAATCTGATTTTCTTTTTCTTTTAGCAATTCTTCCAATTCGTTAGTTTCTACTGTAGCAATTGCAGTAGAATCTTTAGAAGTATTTACTTCACCTTTTGTAGCAACATTGTTATGATTTTTCATAGCAATTTTTCCCAATTCAATGTTGTTTTCTTTGTTCAATTCCGATTTAGTTTCATTAAAACGGGAATTATTTTGAACTATATTTTCTTGTTTTTCAACAGTTCCATTTTCTATTTCAGTAATTTTTGATTTAATGTCAACATTACTTTTATTTGAAATTTTGTTATTTTTTTTAGCACTTGATTTTGTGTTGTTTACAATAGTATTGTTTGAGTTTTGTATCGTGTTTTTTTCTTTTTTAATTGAATTTTTGTAATCGTTATATATTATTGTACTTTTCTTTTCGGATGAAACAATACTAGAATTTTCATTTGAATTAAGGCTTTCTTTATATGCCTTGTTAGTTTCAGTATTGATTTTTTCCGACGCTTTGTTTTTATCCGATTCAGAAGTTACTATTTCAGTATTTTCTTTTATAATACCTTGATTTTCATTGTTGTTTTCTTGTATTGAGTTTGTTTTTTTAGGAGTATTGTTTTCAATTACAACATCATTTACAGGGTGAATTTCTACTGTATAATTATTGTTAAAAATGAATAAGCCAATTACAAACAATGCTGCAACACCAGAGCCAAACCACCAAAAAGGTATTACTCTTCGTTTTTTCTTCTTTTGAAGTTTTTCTTCAATGTTTTTCCAAATTTCTTCTGGTGGATTAATTTCGAAATTTTCGAATTTATCTTTAAAGAATTGGTCTATATTTTTGTTTTCTTTCATTTTATTGAAGGAATATTTTTGGAACCTGTTATGGTTTCTATTTTTTCTTTTAAAATCACTTTTGCTCTTGATAAATTGGATTTTGATGTGCCAATATTTATCGAAAGCATATCTGCTATTTCTTGATGCGAATAACCGTCAATTACATATAGATTAAACACTAATCGATACCTATCGGGTAATTCTTGAATGATTTTCATCAAAAATTCAATTGGAATTTCTGATTCATTCTCTATTTCAATTTCAATTTCTTTAGGAAAATTTTCATGAACTAAATTCAAAAATGTTTCCTTTCGATATTGTTGAAGAATGAAGTTAATCATCACTCTTTTTATCCATCCTTCAAATGCACCTTTAAAGGCGAATTGATTAATTTTTTCAAAAATCAGTAAAAATCCATCTTGCAAATTATCTTGTGCTTCGGAATAGTTACGAGAATATTTTAAGCACACAGAAAACAATTTAGGCGCATATTGTCTATATAATTGTTCTTGTGCTTTTATGTCTTTCTTTTTGCAACCATGTATGAGTTCTTCTATACTCAAACGAAATATAATTAGTGATCTACTGTTATTTCATGTTCTATATATTGGTCAACACCATTTTCATTTTCGCCAATCCAAAACCTAAAATGATACGTTCCCATTTCCTTTGGTTTAAAATTCAAAGGAACTGTTATTTCATAATCCGTGCTTGGCACACAGTTTTGGTTTCCATTTGTTAAACAATATACCGCTACTGTTCTTTCGTTTCCAATAGAATTATAATAAAAATTTGAAAATTCATGACAAGGCGTTGGTCTGATATAAGAAATTGGTATTTGGGTAATACTATCCACTCTAAAAGCTGTTGGCATTTCTACAGCACTGACAGGAACAATTTCTAAATAAAGTTTATCGCCATCATCGAGACTACAAGATAAAAGCGTTAAGCTTAATAGTAATGCAAATAAAACTCTTTTCATAATTCAATTAAATGTTTGTTTTAGGATGTTAATTCAAATAAAAGGTTGCGTTAAAGTATAAAAAAAACCGCCTTTTTTTTAACGAGACGGTTTTTTTAATTTTTAAGAATTGGTTTCTTTTATATATTCTTTTATTTTTTGTTCTAATTCATCAGCCAATTCGGGATTGTCTTTTATTAAGACTTTAACCGAATCACGACCTTGACCTAATTTTGTGTCACCATAACTAAACCATGAACCTGCTTTTTTGACGATTTCAAATTCAACCGCCAAATCAAGGATTTCTCCTGTTTTTGAAACGCCTTCACCATACATAATATCAAATTCTGCTGTTTTGAAAGGTGGTGCCACTTTGTTTTTAACAACCTTAACTTTGGTTCTGTTTCCAATTACGTTTTCGCCATCTTTTATCTGAGATGAACGGCGAATATCTAAACGAACTGAAGCATAAAATTTCAAAGCATTTCCACCAGTTGTAGTTTCAGGATTTCCAAACATTACACCAATTTTTTCTCTTAATTGGTTGATGAAAAAAACAGTACAATTCGTTTTGCTAATTGTTCCAGTTAATTTTCTTAAAGCTTGTGACATCAATCGTGCGTGCAATCCCATTTTAGAATCACCCATTTCGCCTTCAATTTCACTTTTTGGTGTTAATGCGGCAACAGAGTCAATCACGACAATATCAATAGCACCAGAACGAATCAGATTTTCAGCAATTTCTAAAGCTTGTTCTCCATTATCTGGTTGTGAAATAATTAGGTTTTCAATATCTACGCCTAATTTTTCTGCATAATTTCTATCAAAAGCATGTTCAGCATCGATGAAAGCAGCAATGCCACCCGCTTTTTGAGCTTCGGCAATTGCGTGTAATGTCAATGTTGTTTTACCTGAAGACTCTGGGCCATATATTTCAATAACTCTTCCTTTTGGATAACCATTTACCCCCAAAGCTAAGTCTAACCCAAGTGAGCCAGAAGAAATAGTTTCTACTTCTTCCACGGCTTTATCGCCCATTTTCATTACGGTTCCTTTTCCGTAAGCTTTATCTAATTTGTCAAGTGTAAGTTGTAATGCTTTTAATTTGGCTTCTTTTTCTGAACTCATTTCATTAAATATTTAAAGTGCTTAATTTTCGTAAAAATAAGTTTTTTTTCTATGCCTTTACAATAATAATTTAAGAATTATAAACAATCTAAAGCCAATTTTAATTCTTACTTTTGTTTCCTATTTTATGAGTATGGAAAAACTAATTTCGTATCCTATTTCGGTCGTATATTATTTGTGTTTTGGACTTTGTTTGGTTATTTTTCATCCTATTCAGTGGTTTTGTCTCAATGTTTTTGGGTATCAAGCACACAAAAAAAGTGTTGATTATTTAAACTTTTTTTTAGTGAAATGCACCAATATACTTGGAACAACTTATACTTTTAAAAACAGAAATACTATTCCAAAAAATGCGCCAATTATTTTTGTGTCCAATCATCAAAGTATGTATGATATTGTTGGGATTATTTGGTATTTAAGAAAGTTTCATCCAAAGTTTGTCAGTAAAATAGAACTTGGTAAAGGAATTCCAAGCGTTTCATATAATTTACGACATGGAGGTTCGGTTTTAATTGACAGAAAAGACCCAAAACAAGCCATTCCAGTAATTAAATCACTAGGAGAGTATATAGAAAAATACAATCGGTCAGCAGTGATTTTCCCCGAAGGAACACGAAGCAAAACGGGAAAACCAAAAGAATTTGCTCAAAGTGGACTAAAAATCTTATGCAAATCATCGCCTTCAGCATTTGTTGTACCAATTTCGATTAATAATTCATGGAAAATGGTTAAATTTGGAGCATTCCCAATGGGTTTAGGCAACAGACTTGAATTTATCATACACCAAGCGATTCCTGTTAAAGATTTCCCTTTTGAAGAATTGATAAAAAAAACAGAGCAATCAGTAGTTTCATCCATTAAATAATAATTTTGATTTTTTAGTAAAAAATCCCAAATCGTATCATCATGTCACAGAAAAATATGCGTCTAGAAGTCATGCAGTTTCTAGAAAACAAAGTAGATAGCTTTGTAGATCAATTTTTAATTCCAGTAGAAAAAATATGGCAGCCTTCTGATTTTTTGCCTAATTCTGAAGGCGAAACTTTTTTTGAAGAAGTAAAAGAACTTAGAGAAATTGCTAAAGATTTACCATATGATTTTTGGGTAGTTATGGTTGGAGATACTATTACTGAGGAAGCATTACCAACTTATGAATCATGGTTGATGGAAGTAGAAGGCATTGATAATGAAGGCAGAAATGGCTGGTCTAAATGGGTGCGTCAATGGACAGGAGAAGAAAACCGTCATGGCGATTTGTTGAACAAATATTTGTATCTATCAGGTCGAGTAAACATGCGTGAAGTTGAAATAACCAGCCAACATTTAATTAATGATGGTTTTGATATTGGCACTGGAAAAGATCCTTATAAAAACTTTGTTTATACTAGTTTTCAAGAATTAGCTACTTATATTTCTCACAATAGAGTTTCCCAATTGGCAAAACAATATGGCGACAAACAGCTGTCAAAAATGTGTAAAATGATTGCTGGTGACGAAATGCGTCATCATCATGCTTATTCAGAGTTTGTAAATCAAATATTCAAAGTTGATCCGAGCGAAATGATGCTTGCTTTTCAGTATATGATGAAACAAAAAATCACAATGCCAGCTCATTTCTTAAGAGAATCTGGAGAAAAAATAGGCACTGCTTTTGAAGAATTTTCTAATTCTGCCCAAAAGATAGGCGTTTATACAGCGAGTGATTATGTAGATATTTTAAAGAAACTTACCGAAAAATGGGAAATTGATAAAATCACAAATCTTACTGCAGAAGCTGAAAAAGCACGTGATTATTTGATGAAATTGCCAGAAAGAATGGCAAAAATATCAGAGCGATTAGTATTGCCAGCCGAGACAAAAATTTTTAAGTGGGTCGAACCTGCTATTGTGTAAATTCCAAATTTTTAAATTCCAAATTCCAAATTGTCACTAATTGATTCAACCATTTCGTTTGTAAAAGACCAATTAAAAACTGCCGAAGGCGGACACGATTGGTTTCATATTGAACGGGTTTATAGAAATGCATTATTAATAGCCGAAAGCGAAACATGTAATATAGAAATTGTAAAACTGGGAGCATTATTACACGATATTGCCGATAGTAAATTTCATAATGGCGATGAAACTATCGGACCAAAAACTGCTCGAATTTTTTTAGAAAGTCAAAATGTTTCTGAAGAAATCATTACTCATGTTATCAATATCATTCAAAATATTTCGTTCAAAGGCGGAAATTTTGACAAGAAATTCAATTCCATCGAATTAGAAATTGTGCAAGATGCTGATCGACTAGATGCCATTGGTGCCATTGGTATTGCTAGAACATTCAATTATGGTGGATTTAAAAATCGTCAAATTTACAATCCAGCAATTGCGCCAAAACTCACTATGAGTAAAGAAGAATATAAAAATTCGGATGCACCAACTCTGAATCATTTTTACGAAAAATTACTCTTACTTAAAGATAAAATGAACACCGAAACTGGTAAAAAAATTGCTTTAGAACGTCACAAATTCATGGAAAATTTTTTGTCGCAATTTTATGCTGAATGGGAAGGAGAGAAATAGTAGATTAATTAGAAATTTCTATAGCAAGGTTATATGATAAACGGATACTTTTTTGCCATAAGTTATCTTTAAAATACCATGAATCTTTGAACTCTGAAACTGAATTTGCATTAAAGCAAGGTTCGTACATAAAGGCAAGAGGATGATTTGATTTTTTATCGTAATTCTTGTTTTGTTCTAAAAGTAAAACTTCAATAACTATAAAAATTCCATTATTTGGAATAACAACATTCACGTATGAAACATCAATAGTGTTTAGTGTGTTTCCTTTTTTTGGTCTACAAATAATAGTTTCAGTATTGAGAACTTTATCAGGTTCACCAGTTGTTTCATTAACTGAGTAGAATAAAACAGAAAAAATTCTGTTTTTTGCCGTAGTAGAAGTGTGTAATTTTACTTTATCAAGGAAAACAAGTTCATTTTGACTATTAGGAAAATAGTGTGCAAATCTTGATTCCTTAGCATCATATTGAGTGCAGAAAAGAACACCTGAGCGTTTTAAGTTGCCTATTTTTTTACTTATGGTTTTTTACGTTTATAAATTTTCACCTCATTTAAAAGACTGGTTTCAGGTGAAAGGGATACTTCATTTGTCACTATTTTAAAAACTTTTTCTTTGTATCCTAATGCGGTTATTTTAAAAGTCTTATCTAATAAATCATTTTCAATATTTAAAACACCCAGAGAATCAGTCGTTTTATATATTTGATTTTCTTTCCATATAGAAGCATAACCAATTGGCCTTTTTGTGAGGCTATCTATAAAGGTAATTTGTTTTTGACTAAAGCAAAAAGAAGTGAGAAATAATAAGAAAATAGTTTTTACCATTTTACAATGTCACTTTCAACAATTGCTTGTTTCTTCCTTTTCGACCAAGAAAATAAACGGAATTATCAATAATGGCACCTTTAGAAACCATAAACGGAACCTCATTTTGTTCGTCGTCTAAGATTTCTTCATACTCAAAATCGCCATTTTCATCTACCTGAATAACATTTAAATTGGATTTATTTTTTCTAATTTGACCAAATTCAATTCTATCATTTTTTAACTTTTTGATTTTGTCTTTTGTGTTTACAAAAAGATAATTTTTATTATTTCTTATAGTTGAAGTATAAGAAATAAAAGAATTGTCGTCATCATTAGTTGATTGTTTTTTGTTGATGTTTCTAGCCCATTGTAACGTACCTAAAGCATCTAATTTTCCAATGACAATATCATCATAACAATAATATTTATCTGAATTTCCAAATTGCATTGGCGAATTGTTTGCACCACTATATCCAACAACACCTGACTGAGAAATATAATTCTCTTCTGCATTTAGTAGGATTTCATTGTTTTCAGTAAAAAATACTTTTTTAATATTTAAGTTTTTTAAATCTTTGGGTTTACTATCACCGTATTTATCAAATAAAAACTGTTCTGTAAATGGGTTGTAATTAGCTGATTTAACTTCTAAAGTATTTGGGTCTATTTTAAAACAGCAAATTCCACTGTATTTAAAGTCTTTGACATCCGAATAAAAACCTAGACAAGTTAACTCGTCATTATGTATAAAAGTATTTAGAGAACCGACAAAATGTTCGTTAGTATTTAGTGTAGTTGTTAATTGGTTATAGTTTGAAATTTTAGTAAATTCATAGAAATATTTTCCTCCTTCATTTTTTTTCTTTGCATCAAACGAATATGTTTTTGCTAATAAATAGATGAAATTTCCATCTTCTGATATTTGGAGGTTTTGAAAAAAATACTTTTTGTCTTCAATGGTATTGCTATATATTGTTTCAAATTTTTTGTTTCCCTTATCATCGTATAAGTATAGTTTTAATCCATCTTTTTCTTCTTGATTAAAATCTAATGCCACTAAAAAACTGTTTTTTTGTTCATTTACAACCAAAATTATATCCGAACCATTTCCTTGGTTTTCATTTTCTATAATTTTTTTATAGTTATTATTTCCTGAAAAAAATACTTTATGAAATCCACTTAAATTTGCTAATTCATTCTCGGAGTTAATTTTGCCACTATTGTCGTTTGTCCAAATTTCTTTGGTTCTGTCATAAAATTTTTGTTGTAAATTGAATTTTCCATAGTTTTTCATTTCATCTCTTGAAATTCTAAACAATTCTTTTTTAGTAGAACTAAAGTCTTGAGATAGAATATTATCCAGACAAACAAATGATTTTTCATTTAAATCATAATAAATTTCAACAAAATGAATATTATTTTGCATCATAAAAACACCAAGTATCAAATTGTATTTTTGATAATTTGGATGGTTCATAGAATATTCAAAAGCTCTTTTAAACTTTAAATTTGTGTCATAATATTCAATATAAAAGCCTTCGCCTTGTGAAACAATTGTTCCTTTATAAGAACGAACAAGCAATAATTCTCCATTAGTATTTTCTTCGGAAAGAACAATTACCGAATTTTTATAATCATCTTGAAAAATATCACTTTTAACTTTTTTATAGTTTATGTTTTGTGAAAACACACATGATATTTGGATAAGCATACAAAATATGAAGAACCGCTTTTTTTTCATAAAACATTGGAATTATTTCCCACTAAAACTTGCTTTCCTTTTCTCTAAAAACGCCGTGGTTCCTTCTCTAAAATCTTCGGTGCCGAAACATTTTCCAAAGTTTTTAATTTCGGTTTCAAAGCCATTTACACCATCTTTATAATTCGCATTAACTGCTGAAATCGCTTTTCCGATTGCCATTGGAGAATTGCGCATAATTTTGGATGCAATGTTTTTGGTAAATTCTAAAAGTTCCGCTTGTGGTACAACATGATTTACTAATCCATACGATTTTGCAGTTTCTGCATCAATCATTCCAGCAGTCATAATTAGTTCCATAGCGCGACCTTTTCCAACCAATTGTGGCAAACGTTGCGTTCCGCCATAACCCGGAATGACACCTAAAGAAACTTCAGGCAACCCCATTTTGGCATTGTCTGATGCAACTCTGAAATGACACGACATCGCCAATTCCAATCCGCCGCCAAGTGCAAAACCATTTACGGCAGCAATTACAGGAGTTTTTAAATTTTCTACAAAATCAAACAATAATTCTTGTCCTTGTGCAGCTAATTGTGCACCTTCTTCTACAGAAAAACTAGCAAATTCTGAAATATCTGCGCCAGCAACAAATGCTTTTTCACCTTCACCTGTAATGATAATCACTTTAACTTCTGAATTTTTATCTAAAGTATCAAAAGCATCGTGCAATTCTTGAATAGTGGCTACGTTTAATGCATTTAATTTTGATGGACGATTGATGGTGATTTGTCCAATTCCGTTTTCTGTTGAGGTTAGAATATTTTCGTAGGTCATGATTTTAAATTTTAATTAATTATTGGAAGTGAAACAATAAAAGTAGTTCCTTTTCCGAATTCTGTTTCAAAAGTAATAGTTCCTTTGTAATTTTCGATAATGTTTCTAATAATTCCCAAACCTAAACCCATTCCACTAGTTTTGGTAGTAAATTTTGGTTCAAAAATATGACTTTGGTTGTATAATTCGATGCCAATTCCGTTGTCTTTTACAGAAATGATTACATTATGGTCTACTTCATTTACCGAAACCAAAACACTTTTTTCTTTTTGTTCTTCAGGTATCGATTGAATGGCATTTTTCACCAAATTGGTGATAATTCGAATGAGTTGTGTTCGGTCTAATTTAGTAATAATTTCTTCTTTATTACTTTCAAAAACAATATAATCTTCATTAAAAATGTCTAAAGATAATTCTACTACATCTACAACATTCAAACTTTCATTTTGTTGCGCAGGCATCGTTGCAAAGTTTGAAAATGCCGAAGCAACTGCACTCATCGTATCAATCTGTTGTATTAATGTTTTTGAATAATCATCTAGTTTTTGCTTTAATTCAGGATCATTAGCATCAAATTTTCTTTGGAAACTTTGCACCGTTAATCGCATTGGTGTCAACGGATTTTTAATTTCGTGTGCTACTTGTTTTGCCATTTCACGCCAAGCTTGTTCGCGTTCACTTTGTGCCAATTTGCTCGCACTTTCTTCCAATTTATCAACCATTCCGTTATAAGCAGCAATCAAGGAATTAATTTCGCGACTATTGGCTTCAATGACGATTTTCTCATTTTTTTGATTTAAACTCGTTTCGTTAATTTTATCGGAAATCGTCTTTAAAGATTTGGTTATATAACTTGCTAAAAAATAAGCTAAGGCAAAAGCAATAACCAACATAAACGAATACACTTGGCTCAAACGAAGTAAAAATTGCTTCAATTCTTCTTCATAAAAACCATCGTCTTCCACATAAGGAATGTTCAAAATCCCCAATGGTTTAAACTTTTCATCTTTGATTTGACTATACGAAGAACGATTTTTTACACCATTGATATTTTTGATGTCAACATATCGTTTTTCAACCGAAGATTGCACTAATTTTAAAATAAACTTATCAATTGGTGGCGAAACCTTATCTACAGAAAACTTGGCTTTAGATGATTTGAGCAATTTTCCGTCAAGGGAATAAATGTTGATTTCTAGATTATGAATATCAGCTAATTCGTGAATTTTATCTTTAAAAATTAACGGTAAATTTTCAGGTGTTAAAGGATAAGTTGTTGTTGAAAGCACATAATTTATGTGTTCTTTTATAGCAAATTCTTTTCGGTCTAATCGTTCTTGGTGGTAATCTTTTGCTTCGTTTTTAAACTGAATTATCGAAATCGAAGCCATCAAAATCGAAGCCATCAATATCAAAAATATCATCGATAGGAAAATCCTAATTCGTAATGATAACATTGACATTTTAAAGCCTTTTAGCATAATTTAGGATTTGTTTTTTTCTCGAATTCTTTTGTAAAATTTAAAACCGAGCATAATCAAAACAGAAAAAAGTATAATTCCGATTACACCGTAAATCCAGTTGATTGCATTTTTTAAAATGACTAAAAAAACAACGGCAAACAATATTAATGTTGCGCCTTCGTTCCACAAACGCATGAAGTTGGAACTGTATTTAAAATCATCGTTTTGCAATTGTTTATAAATTTGATGACATTTCAAATGATACAGATAAAGCACAAAAACGAAGCCAAGTTTCACATGCATCCAAGGCATTTTTAGCCAAGCACTTCCTAAATCGGTAAAAAACAACATCCAAAACGCAAAAAAACTAGCCAAAATAGCACTTGGCCAAGTGATAATGTACCACAAACGATACGTCATGATTTTGTATTGTTTTTGTAAAATTTCTTTTTCAGGTGAAGGTTTATCATTAGCTTCAATTTGATAGACAAACAAGCGAACAATGTAAAACAACCCAGCAAACCAAGTGATAACAAAGATTAAATGAAGTGATTTTAAGTAGTTGTAGAATTCCATATTTCAATTTTCAATTTTCAGTTTTCAGTCGCATCTGTTTACGTGGCTGAGACTGTAAACTAAATTAGTTTTTTTTAAAATCTTCAATCCAATTTGCAACAACATCACACCATTCATCTTCATCGTTCAAACAAGGAACAGCAAAGAACTCTTCACCGCCATTTTCTTTAAAATCTTCATTGGCACGCATGGCAATTTCTTCTAAAGTTTCTAAACAATCGGCAACAAATGCAGGAGTAACAACCGCTAATTTCTTGATTCCTTTGACAGGCATTTTATTTATTTCAACATCGGTATAAGGAGTTAGCCATTTGTCACCTGCTAAACGAGATTGGAATGTTTGACTGTATTTATCTTCGGGAATTCCTAATAATTCAACAACTTGTCGAGTCGTTTCAAAACATTGATGACGATAACAAAATTCATGAGCAGGTGAAGCCGTAACACAACATTTTGCGTCAATGGTACAATGTGATTTGGTTACATCCGTTTTGCGAATATGACGTTTTGGAATTCCGTGATAGGAAAACAACAAATGATCGTAGTCAAAACCTTCTAGATGTTTTTTGATAGAATTTGCCAATGTTTTGATAAAATCGGGTTTATTATAAAAAGCTGGAACTTTGGTCAGTTTCATTCCAGGGAATTTTTTCGCAACCAATTCGTCTGCCAAAGCCCAAATAGTAGTAGTTGAAGCCATAGCATATTGCGGATATAATGCCAAAAGCATTACATCAGTTACACCTTTTTCTTTTAATTCTTGCAAACCTTTTTCAATAGTCATGGTTCCATAACGCATGGCTAATGCTACGGGAATATCAACTTGTTTGGCTACTTTTTCATGCATTTTTTTAGAAAAAACAATCAAAGGCGAACCTTCATCGGTCCAAATTTGCGCATAAGCATGAGCGGAATTTTTTGGACGTGTTTGCAAAATAATTCCACGAACCAACAATGCACGCAACAAATACGGAACATCAATTACGTATTTATCCATTAAAAATTCATCTAAATACGGCTTTACATCTTTTGGAGTTGGACTTTCTGGCGAACCCAGATTTACTAATAATACACCTTTCATTTTGGCTATTTAATTTTTTATAAAAGTAGGGAAACTTATTTTTTTATGATTTTATTTTAAAAACTTATTGTTTATGATGAAATATTTAAACTCATCAAATACTTTTTTGGTGTTGTTCCAAATTTCTTTTTGAATGCAGCAATAAAATGACTTCCGGTACTGTACCCAATTTTTAATCCAACTTCATTTACATTAAACGAACCAGTATCGAGCAATTGGCGCGCATGTTCCATTTTATAGTCAAATAAAAAAGCATAAACGGTATCGCCATAAATTTGCTTGAAACCCATTTTTAACTTCTTCAACGTCAAACCAACTTGGCCGGCAAGTTCTTGTAAACTTGGAGGTTCTGCCATATTAGCGATGATAATTTCTTTGGCTTTTTTTATTTTTAAAACATTCTCTTCATCGACTAAAAACGGACATTGTTCTGCATTTGGATCTTCATTTCGATTAAAAAAAAGACTTAATAATTCATAACCTTTTCCTTTGTAATATAAATTTTTTATCGATGGATTTAAGTTGTAGTGAAACATTTGATTGAGCACAATTGCCATTGATGGGCTAACATCACTTTCGTTATAGTATTTCTTATCCTTGTTTTCTTGACTTAAAAATGGAATGTGTTCGGCATCGGTAGTGAATAATCCATGAAATTTTTTGATAGAAACCAATATCGAAATCAACCATGATTTTGGAGCAATTTCAACATTCAAAGGCAACTCTTTTTCAGGATTGTAGAACAACAACGCTTTTTCTTCTTTCAAGTTCAAAATATAATTCCCTTGATTAAAAATATAGTCGGCACTTCCTTTTAAGCCAAAGTGAAATTGAATTAACCCTAATGGAACTGAACGCTGAAAAGTGGAAACTTCTTCAGTGTCGTTTTGAAAACGAATTAATATAAAATCATCGTCTATCTTAATTTCTTCTTTTGAACCCATAGCGATATTTTTTTAGAAATATTTCGATATATTACAATTAATGTTATTTAGAATTATTCTACATAAAGACATTGTAAACACCTTATTTTTCTACAAATTTAGAATAAATATCGCTAAAAAGACAAATCCTTAGAAAAATATCCAATAGCGACACAAAAAGTTCTTTAAGCGTTGTTTTTATAAAAAGTATAACTATAATTTTGCTTCAGCTTTTTGATAAAGTTGCATTTATGGATAACAAACACCTTTCTAAACCTACTACTTTCTACGCCATTGGTTTGAGTTATAAAAAAGCCGATGCTGATATTAGAGGTAAATTTAGTTTGGATACCAATGCAAAACAGGCACTTCTTGACCAAGCAACATTGGCAGGAATTGAAAGTTTAATTGTTACTTCTACTTGTAATCGTACTGAAATTTACGGTTTTGCCGAACATCCTTTTCAATTGATAAAATTACTATGCGATAATAGTTCTGGAACCGTTGAAGATTTTCAAAAAGTAGCTTACGTCTATAAAAATCAAGAAGCGATAAGTCATTTATTCAAAGTTGGAACTGGTTTAGACAGTCAAATTTTAGGAGATTTTGAAATTATCAGCCAGTTAAAAACTGCTTTTACCGAAAGTAAATCCAAGAATTTAATGAATGCTTTTCTGGAGCGATTAATCAATTCAGTTATTCAAGCCAGTAAAAAAATAAAAAACGAAACCGAAATTTCTTCGGGCGCAACATCTGTTTCCTTTGCTGCCGTCCGCTATATTTTCAATAATGTAGAAAACATTTCCAATAAAAATATTTTGTTGTTTGGTGCAGGAAAAATAGGTAGAAATACCTGTGAAAATCTTGTAAAACATACCAAACACGAACAAATTACTCTTATCAATCGAACCAAAGACAAAGCAGAACGATTGGCAAGAAAACTAAATGTAATTGTTAAAGATTACACCGATTTACAACTCGAAATTCAAAAAGCAGATGTTCTTGTGGTTGCCACCGGAGCACAAAACCCAACGGTTGACAAAGCTATTTTGAACTTAAAGAAACCATTGTTGATTTTAGATTTGTCTATTCCAAAAAATGTACATGAAAATGTTCAAGATCTAAACAATGTTACATTGGTTCACATGGATCATTTATCGCAAATGACCGATGAAACTTTAGAAAATAGAAAAAAACACATTCCTGCCGCCGAAGCCATTATCGAAGAAATAAAAGAAGAGTTCATCACCTGGACAAAAGGCAGAAAATTTGCTCCAGCCATTCATGCTTTAAAAGCTAAATTGAATACGATTAAAGAAAAAGAACTCAATTCACAACGCAAAAAAATATCTAATTTCGACGAAGAGCAAGCCGAAATGATCAGCAACAGAATCATCCAAAAAATCACCAATCACTTCGCCAATCATCTAAAAGACGAAAATACTATGGTAGACGAAAGCATCGAATGGATTGAAAAAATATTTCAAATAGAAGCAAAATAGTGGCAAAATCAACTCCAAATAAAACCATTAGAATCGGAACTCGTGATAGCGAATTAGCACTTTGGCAAGCACATACCGTTCAAAAACAACTTCAAGACTTAGGGTACAAAACACAAATTGTTGCGGTAAAATCAGATGGCGATATTCAATTAGACAAACCACTTTACGAACTTGGAATTACTGGGATTTTTACCAAAACATTAGACATTGCCATGATTACTGGTAAAGTTGATATTGCTGTGCATTCCATGAAAGACGTGCCAACAGCTTTGCCGCAAGGAATTGTGCAAGCTGCGGTTTTAGAAAGAGCAAACACGTTAGACATTTTAGTTCACAAAGGAAACCTTGATTTTTTAGAAAATTCAGGAACAATTGCCACAGGAAGTCTGCGTCGTCAGGCAATGTGGCTCAATAAATATCCAAATCACAAAGTGGTCGATTTACGTGGAAACGTTAATACACGCATGCAAAAACTCCAAGAAAATGATTGGAACGGAGCCATTTTTGCAGCTGCAGGTTTGGAACGACTGGGGTTCATAAATGAAAACGCAATAAAAAGCCCCTCCTTTGGAGGAGTTGGGGAAGCACTCGATTGGATGATTCCAGCACCAGCTCAAGGTGCCATGGTAGTCGTAGCAATGGCAGAAGATTTCTATACCATCGAAGCATTGTCTCAATTAAATCACATAGAAACCGAGATTTGCACCTATATCGAAAGACAATTTCTCAAAACGCTCGAAGGCGGATGTACGGCGCCAATCGGAGCTCTAGCCAATTATAATGAGAAAGAAGATGTTTTGGAGTTTTCAGGTGTTTTACTTTCTATTGATGGAAAGCAAAAATTGGAAATTACTAAAAAAGCAGAAGTTTCCGAATGGAAAAAACTGGGTTACCATTGCGCTCAGGAGATTTTAAATAATGGTGGAAGCCAGTTGATGAGTGAAATTAAAGCTCAATTGAAGAAATAGCCTGATAATAAAGGCTTAAAAAAATTATGTTACATTTGTATGAACGCAAAATCGGTAAAAGATGAACTTAAAAATATCCTTCAAGGAACGAGCAATAATTGCCAAGAAACGCTTGTCCAAACAATCGCCTGTTACCTTAGAGCAAGCCAAAGAACAAGTACTTTGGTTGAAAACGATAAGCAAATCAGAGAAAAAGAAACAAAGAGTTTAATCGAATACTGCAATCAAAATCACCTTTGGTATAATGATAAAATTGACGTCAATTTGTTTATTTCTGAAGGTGCCGAACAAAAAGTTTACATAAAAGACAACAAAACTGTTTACAAACTAAATGATGCCATTTATTATACTAAATGGTTGGATTATTTTAATAGTTTATTGCTTAACAATTATTTCTTCCCTGACACTTCCTATACACTCGTGGGTTTTTGCCTCATAGATGAAATACTTTACGCAGTAGTTGAACAACCTTTTGTAAAAGCAACTCATCCTACAGATTTAAATAAAGTAAAAGAGTTTATGGCTGCTAATGGTTTTAAAAATACTCGAAATAACGATTATTATAATGCTGATTTAGGAATAATTCTTGAAGATTTACATGATGAAAATGTGCTGGTGCAAGAAGATGTTTTATATTTCATCGATACCGTGTTTTATATAAAGTAATGACAAAACAAATCAACATACTATCCACAAAAAAACTTTCTGAAATCCAGAAAAAAGCTTTGTTAGATGCCAATTTTGAAGTAATTGATGAAGATTTCATAAATATAAATTATAAAAAAGGCCTCTCCTTTGGAGAGGATTTAGGAGAGGCTTTAATTTTCACCAGTCAAAACGCCGTGCAAAGTGTTTTAAATCATCCAAAATGGGAAGAGTTAAAAACCAAAAACGTGTTCTGTGTCGGAATAAAAACCAAAGAGTTATTAACCGAAAATGGGTTTAATGTCGTTGCATATACAGGTTACGCAGCCGATTTGGCCGAAATCATCACACTAATATACAATAAGGAAAGCTACACTTTTTTCAGTGGAAATTTGCGCAGAGATATTTTACCAAACACGTTAAAAGAAAACGGAATTCAATTCAACGAAATTGAAGTCTATGAAACCAATTTAACCTCTAAAAAAATTACTCAAAAGTTAAATGGAATACTTTTTTTCAGTCCATCTGGCGTTGAAAGTTTTTTAGAAAAAAATAAAATCACAAACGAAATTTGTTTCTGTATTGGCGAAACCACCGCAGAAGCATTAGAAAATAAAAACATCAAAAACATTGTAATCGCACAAAAACCATCAGTAGAAAACGTGATTACAGAAGTAGTAGAATATTATAAGTAAAACTTAAACAAGTTATTAATTTTCAAAAATCTCTTTGTGAAAATTTGTGTAATTTGTGGTAAAGAAGAAATAAAAATGATTAAAAACGACCTATTCCTAAAAGCCCTAAATAACGAAACCGTAAATCGTCCACCCGTTTGGATGATGCGTCAAGCCGGTAGATATTTGCCAGAATTCATGGCAATCAAAGAAAAATACGATTTCTTCACCCGTTGCAAAACACCAGAACTAGCATCCGAAATCACGGTACAACCAATACGCATTATAAAACCCGATGCGGCAATTCTGTTTTCAGACATTCTAGTTGTGCCACAAGCTATGGGAATTCAAGTCGAATTGCAAGACAATATCGGACCAGTTTTACCAAACCCAATCCGAAAAGCTTCTGATGTTGATAATGTGTTCATTCCAGACATCAACGAAACATTGGGCTACGTGATGGATGCCATCGATATGACACGTGAAAAGTTAAACAACGAAGTACCATTAATCGGTTTTGCAGGTTCACCTTGGACGATTTTCTGTTATGCCGTAGAAGGAAAAGGTTCCAAAAGTTTCGATAAAGCCAAAGGTTTTTGCTTTACAGAACCCGCAGCAGCACACGCATTGTTGCAAAAAATCACCGATACTACCATTTTATATTTAAAAGAAAAAGTAAAACACGGTGTCAACGCCGTTCAAATTTTCGACTCTTGGGGCGGAATGTTGTCACCAACCGATTATCAGGAATTTTCATGGTTCTATATGAACCAAATCGTCGAAGCTCTTGCTCCAGAAACCAAAGTTATCGTCTTCGGAAAAGGATGTTGGTTCGCCCTAAACGATATGGCAAAATCAAAAGCATCAGCGCTTGGTGTCGATTGGACAATCACCGCCAGAAACGCACGTTACCTAACAGGTGGAAAAATAACGTTGCAAGGTAATTTTGACCCAAGTCGTTTGCTTTCGCCAATTCCAACCATCAAGAAAATGGTGCATCAAATGATTGACGAATTCGGAAAAGACAACTATATCGTAAACCTAGGTCATGGAATTTTACCAAACATCCCTGTTGATCATGCAAAGGCTTTTATTGAAGCGGTGAAGGAGTATAATAAGTAGTAATTTTATTTTTAAATTTGTGTAAAAAGAAGACTAATGACTGAAAAAGAGTTACAAAATTATTTGATAAATAACTTTCCAATCGAAAATGAAAAATGCGAATGGAAAGAATTCAAATCTTTAAAAAATTCTGTAGCTGGAAAAGAAGGAGATGACATCGTTTCTTATATTTCAGCAATTGCCAATATGCAAGGCGGTCATTTAGTTATTGGTGTAAAAGATGAAACACTTGATATTATTGGTATTCAAGACTTTGCTGGGTATTCGATTAGTAATATTCGTTATCGAATAAACGGAAATTGTACTAACCTTGATATTGAAAATTTTTCTATTGAAGAATTTAAAACTTCAGACACTAATAAAACGATTTGGATTTTTAAAATTCCAAAACATCAATTTAGACTTCCTGTTTATGCTCACAAAAAGACTTGGCAAAGAATAGATGACAATTTAGTTGCAATGACTAAATCAAGATTGGATTCCATTTTAACAGAGATTAAAATAAATGAAGATTGGTCTAAAGAAATTATCGATGATGCTTCAATTGATGATTTAGATACTGAAGCTATTAAAAAAGCAAAAATTGAATTTATAAAGAGAAATCCGAAATATAGCGACGAAGTAGGTAAATGGAGTAATGTTGATTTCTTAAACAAAGCAAAAATTACTATTAAAAATAAAATAACAAGAACAGCTTTAATTTTATTAGGTAAAGAAGAAGCAGAACATTACTTGAATTCTACGGTTAAAATTAGATGGAACTTAAAAAGTTTAGATAATCAAGATAAAGACTACGAAATATTTTCTATACCATTTTTGTTAAATATTGATGAGGTTTATAAAAAAATTAGAAATCTTAAATATCGTTATTTAAGAGAAGGTACTTTATTTCCAGATGAAGTATTAAGATATGAACCTTTTATTATTCGAGAGTCATTAAACAATGCCATCGCTCATCAAGATTATACAAAAGGAGCTAGAATAAACGTTGTGGAATTTGAAGACGATCATTTGGTTTTTTCAAATTATGGCTCATTTTTGCCTAAATCAGTTGAAGAAGTAGTTTTAAATGATACGCCTGAAGAAGTCTATAGAAATCCTTTCTTAGTGGAAGCTATGAAAAACTTAGATATGATTGAAACTCAAGGTGGAGGAATCAAAAAAATGTTTAATTTTCAAAAACAACGTTTCTTTCCTTTACCTGATTTTGATTTTGAAGATAACAAAGTAAAAGTTACCATCATTGGTAAAATTCTCGATGAAAACTTTGCAAGGATACTTATTAAAAACTCTGAATTAAAATTAGAAGAAATTATACTTCTTGATAAAGTTCAAAAGAAAAAAGAAATTACC
>Ga0116183_1002320_pt1 | contig 20677 bp, 20 predicted proteins | sample AD_UKC078_MetaG_FD_89753 | JGI IMG/M metagenome (GOLD analysis project Ga0116183, IMG submission 89753) | Active sludge microbial communities of municipal wastewater-treating anaerobic digesters from USA - AD_UKC078_MetaG | ecosystem: Engineered > Bioreactor > Anaerobic > Digestate | place: USA... | reverse complement strand
ACTTCGGATCCCTACCTGAATTGAAGGGACAATTTCATTAATTCTGGACATCACGCAGGCATGGTTCAAAGCAGAGCCCTCATATTCCTGTCTCAGATCAGCATGTGCATCGAGCTGAAGAACAGTAAGGTTCTTGAAATGGCCTGAAAAAGCCTTTACTGAACCTATGCTAACTGTGTGGTTACCCCCTATTATGACAGGAAATTTTTGATCTGAAAGGACTTCAGCTATCCTTTCAGATACCATGTCTGTAAGTTCTTCAGGAGAATCTCCTGAAACAACAGGAGGCATTGTATAAATACCTTTTTTATAAACACATGAACGGGTTTCGATATCATAGAATTCGAGATTGACAGAAGCTTCCAGGATTGCATCAGGACCTTTATCAGCTCCTTTCATCCAGGTACTTGTAGCATCATAGGGCACAGGGATAATGATTATTTCCGATGCGGAATAATCATAGATTACTTCTGCTCCACCGAAATTCATGATTTTCAATTAGCTTCAGATACCGGTCTCTTCTTGCCGGATTTTGTTCCGGAAGTGTTTGCTGTTTTCTCATTTTTCTTTGCACCGGCAGATTTCTTAGCACCTGCTTCGATCTTTTCCGGTTTTTGCTCAACAGCCTGTTCATCAGCATCCGTTTCTTTTTCAGTCAGGGCATTCGTTTCCGCTTGTTCCGGTTCTTCTTTTACAAGAAGCTTAAGTTCGTGAAGAATATTATACCACTGAGAAATCTTTTTAATATCGCTTACATAGACTCTATCCCTGTCGTACTCCGGAAGGACTTCAGAGAACCATTGTTTAAGCTTATCAGAATCGGACCTGGAATCAATTGCAGGTCCACCCTTTTCCTTATCAAAGATCAGATCGAATACTTTTGACAAAGAAACATCCTCTTCTTCTGTAAAAACTGATATTTCATCCAGAGAAATGACTTTAGCTGAAGCAAATGCGCTGCTCCTTTTTTTTGATTCAAGATGCTCGATAATTATTGCATTCTTCCCCTGGGCAATAAACCTGAACAAACCAGATTCACCGGAAATTGATAAGATATCCTTTAAGACCATTTTTATACTTTTGTGTTCAAATTTAACTGTTGTTATGAAATGTAGGGATTCAATATCCTTAAAATCTAAGACATATTACGTTCTTTTTTGATTTTTTCATAAGCTTCCTGCACTTTCCTGAACTTCTCACCAGCGCTTTTTTTATAATCCTCACCAAGATAGCTAACCTTATCAGGATGATACTTCATAGCCATTCTTCTATATGCTTTCTTGACTTCTTCATCGCTTGCCGAGCGTTCAATTTCAAGTATTTTATAAGCTGAGTCCGTTTCAGGGATGAACATATTCCTGATGGAAACAAAATCTGAGTCAGAGATTCTTAGATATTCAGCAATCTTTTCTATAACTGACTGTTCGAGCTGATTAACATTACTGTCTGCAATAGAAACACCGAAAAGAAGATGCATTAGCTGCAGCCTTGATGAATAATCCATGTTATCTGCAATTTGACGGCAGACATCCTTCAGCGGTATGTCCTGTTTCAGTATATCCCTTAGCAAAAGTGTTGCTTCAGCAGCTATTTCCTGCCCAAACTGTATTTTAAGATACTGCTTAACATATTCCAGTTCCGATTTGACGACTTTACCGTCAGCTTTCATCACAGCAGCAATAAGAACAAGGAGACTTACTCCGAATGCACCCGGAGTGGTTTTTCTTTTTCCTTCATAAGGAGCCTGGGTTTCTGTTGTTGCACTATCGATAAGAGAACCGAAAAGGAAACCAAGAAGTCCACCAATAGGTCCCCCCATAACCCATCCCAGCCCTCCGCCAATCCATTTGCCAAAACGTCCCATGTGTGTTTAAGAATTAAGATGATTTAAGATATCGTCATGTATACTGAATACCGCAGGTATTATCATTTCATCCTCTGAGTTGTTTATCACATAATCAGCCATTTTTATTTTCGTTTCATCATCCATCTGGTTTTTAATCCTTTCCATAACCTGTTCCCTTGTAAGTTTGTTCCTCATTGTCACCCTTGAAATTCTTTCTTCGACTGGTGCAACAACTACTGCCACCCTGTCGACAAGTGATGCAGCACCACATTCAAACAGGATTGCAGCCTCTATTATCACATACGGAGAGTTCTGATTATCTGCCCATTCCAGGAAATATCCGAAAACAACAGGATGAACCAGGCTATTTACCTTAGTCAGCAGTTCCTCATTGTTAAATATGAGAGAGGCCAGCTCTTTGCTATTAAGCCTGCCATCGGTATACATATCTTTGCCGGCTATCCTGTTAACCCCTTCGATAATGTCAGGATGATTGTTCATAATCCTTTTAGCCTCAGGATCGGCCGAAAAAACAGGAATACCCAGAACACTGAAAACCCTGCACACCGAGGTCTTTCCACTACCAATACCTCCCGTAATCCCCAGTTTCATTTTCCCAATTTTTTCCTTCATTCAGATATCATTAGTATAATAACCAGGCACTATGTCCCGAAGATCACAAAGTAATTACTCAGTCTGGTTAAACGTAAAAAACAGTGTATCGGGCTTTACTGCAGAAATCTTACAAATAGACTTGAGCTGCGAATTGAGATCAGGGATCATTCCCGAGGTTATCAGATAGTATGTTGTTGATGAAGATTCATCGTCATGTAGCGGTTTATAGGGAACCTTTGAGAAATCAACAACAACAGGGGACCTGTTACCTGACATTTTCAGCTTAAGCATTGAAAATCCCGGACCTTTCATATAAAGATACAACCTTGAAGGCAGATTTTCATCCACTACCTTATTCTTTGGAGGATTGATATAGGTAACCGGATATCTGATATCTGCTTCCAGGTCTTTACTAAGAGAGTTAAGATACCAGAACACAAAAGAAAGAAAGAGAAAAAAAGCAAAAACAATAATATTTTCCCTGACGGAGTTAACTCCTTTTTTATGATGCCTGTCGGTCCTTGTCAGATCCTTTTTGATCATTATTCGTTATGCTTTCGGAAAATCAGTTCTAATCATCGGCAGAAGGATCCTTAAGCAGGGCATTCTTATCTACTTTGAGCCTGACATCCCCGCCGGCATCCATCATAATATAGCTATCCTTTACCTCAAGGACTCTTCCATAAACGCCACCCGTTGTAACTACCTTATCGCCTCTCTTCAGGCTGTTCCTGTAATTGTTCATCTCTTTCTGCTTCTTCATCTGAGGTCTGATCATGAAAAAATAAAATATCACGAAAACAAGTATCAGCGGCAGCAAAGTTACCAGAGGATTTGTTTGTCCTGCTGCAGCTTGCTGAGCCAGGACGGCTAAAAATGATAAATTGGTCATTGTTGTTGTTGTTAGTTATTAATAATATAATTCAATTCAGGTTATAATTAGTTTATATAGTGCGCAGAGCAAAACAAAGTGAAGCGACAATTCCACGCCAGCGGTTTACATAGGATAGCTTTAAATACTCACTACTCATTACTTTTATTTATTACTCAACAATAAAATAAATTATGATCTGCTGCTTAACACTTCAGCCGTGATCTTCACTATTACAACAGGCGTTGATGCATTTGAATGTATAGTAACTGTCTTTGACTGAACACCATCATAGCCGGAAGTGTTAAAAATGACTTCAAGCGTACCGCTTTCCCCGGGAGCTAAAGGTTTCTTATCATACTTCGGGACAGTGCATCCACAACTTGTTGATACTGAATTAATAATTAGATTTCCGGATCCTGAATTTGTATAGGTGAAGAAACAACCTATGTTTTCACCTGCTTCAACTATTCCAAAATCATGTTCATACTCGGAAAAGCTTATAATAGCTTCACCTGTATCAGGAACTTCAATATTTTCCTGGTTCCCGCTCTTCGGATTCTTGTTCCCAGAACAGCTTACAATAATCACTGAACTGAAGATAACCAAAATAATTAATCCTGTTCTCATCTCTTATTTACAAATATTTACAAATCAATTGAGTTTTTAAATATCATTCATTATCATCGGGAGCTTCACCAACCAGTCCCCTTCCATACTTATTAAAGAGTTTCCTGGCCCGGATCTCCTTTACTATATTATCAAGTATTCCATTGACAAATGTACTGCTTTTTGAAGTACAATAGTACTTTGCAATCTCAATGTATTCATTGAGTGTCACTTTCACCGGTATCTCGGGAAATTCAAGAATTTCTGCGATAGCGAGCTGCATAACAAGGATATCCATAAGAGCAATGCGCTCAACCTCCCAGTTTGTAGTATTATTATCGATGAATTCCGAGTAACTTGCTGAATTCAGGACTGCTTTTCTGAACAGTTGTTTTACAAAATCCTCATCTTCACGATTCTTAAAAAGCGGCATTAGTCCGGCATCTTCTTTTGTATCTGGCTTAAATTTCTTGAGTGTTTTTTCAAGCATTATTATCACGTAATCAAGATCATCGTTCCAGTAGATGCTCTGTTCTTCAAGACAATTAACAAGATCCTCGGAGGCCGGCAATAATTCGACTATAATTTTATGAACTATTTTTTTATCAGCCTGATAATTATGGTATTCCGAAGACATGTATTCAAGATAGTAATCGCAAGATATCAGCTTCGTATATAAGATGCGTGGAATATGTGAAAAATTAATCCAGGACAGCTTTGAATCGTTTAAATATTTCGTAAGGGCTTTATTGTTGCGAAGCTGAGCAATGACAACATTATCAATAAAGCGCCTGTTAGGATTCAGATCTTCAAAAGTAGGAATATTTTTCTGGAGTGCACGTTCGATTCTGTCAGAAGCTATGTCAGCTATTTCAAGAACAAGAAGCAGAAGATAATGATAAAGATCGTAGGTCTTGGCTATACTTAACATCAACTCCTTTTCTGCTTTGACAAGATCGTTATCTTCCCGCCGGTTATATGCATAAAGTGCCATAAGGGCTTTTATGCGTAATAATCTCCTGCTAATCATCTGTAAAGAACCTTAATTTTTAAGCTGCAAAAATAGTCTTTTTCCCTTATCATCAAAACAACATCAGAAAAAACGGGGACATTTTCCACACTCCGTTTTGATTTGAAAAAATATTTGTTACTTTTGACAACATGAATTAAACCCCTAAGATTAACTGACTTAGAAATGGAAGAAGAAAGTAGTATTAATGAAGATGTAAGTGGGATTGAGGAAAGGAGCCAGAAGGATGAAATTTTCACAAAAGCTGTCAGGGCGGGAAAGAGAACCTATTTTTTTGATGTAAAAGCCACCCGGAAAGAAGATTATTATCTCACGATCACAGAAAGCAAAAAACGACTTGGTAAAGAAGGAAAAGTGTTCTATGAAAAACACAAGATTTTTTTATACAAGGAAGATTTTGAGAAATTTACTGAAGGACTAAGGAGTGCTATTGACTTTATAGGAAATGGCAAGTATGGAGTAAATACCTCAATGGATACAACTGTAAATGAAAATGCCGGAAGTGAAGTTATTACAACTGAGGAATTCACAAATATCAATTTTGATGACCTTGGAAAGAAATAGCCTGTTTCTACTAGATTTGTTTCCGGATGACTGATTATGTACTCCTCATATTAGGAATAATTCTGATGCTGACAGGCATTATCGGTTGTCTGGTACCTGTATTGCCGGGGCCTCCTTTAAGCTTTTTAGGTCTTATAATGCTGCATCTGACACGCTTTGCCAAGTTCTCTTCAACTCTGCTGATCACTTTGGCTGTTATAACAATTGTGGTAACAATTCTGGATTACATAGTGCCGATATGGGGCACAAAAAAATTCGGAGGATCAAAATACGGAACAAGGGGTGCTACAGTCGGACTTATTATAGGTTTATTTCTCGGACCGGTAGGGATTATTGTCGGGCCCTTCATCGGTGCTATTGTCGGAGAACTTATCTTTAAAGATGACATGAAATATGCCGTGAAGGCTGGTTTTGGAAGTCTGCTTGGTTTCCTTACCGGCATAGGGTTGAAACTTGCCACTTCATTCGTAATGACATTTTATTTTGTCAAGGCACTAATTGTTTAGCGTACTCAATCCTCCTCCTTTACAGTTCAGTATCCAAGAGTGGCAACAATTACAGCCTTTATTGTGTGAAGCCTGTTCTCTGCTTCGTCAAAGACAATAGAATGTGGTGATTCAAAGACATCTTCAGTAACTTCCATACCATCAAGTCCGTATTTCCTGAATATCTCTTCGCCTATTATTGTTTCCCTGTTATGGAATGCAGGAAGGCAGTGAAGAAATTTCACCGAAGAGTTTCCTGTCATTTTAATTACATCTAAATTAACCTGGTAGGGTCTTAAAAGCTTTATTCTTTCTTCCCATACAGAATCCGGTTCTCCCATCGAAACCCATACATCGGTATAAAGAAAATCAGCATTTCTGACGGCATCAGCAACATTATCCGTAATAGTTATCCTTGCCCCTGTTTTGCTAGCTATGGCTTTGCATTCAGCAACCAGGTCTGCTTTCGGCTGATATTCTGTCGGTGCTGCTATCCTGAAGTCGATGCCAAGTTTTGCAGAGCCAACCATAAGCGAATTACCCATATTGAAGCGTGCATCACCAAGATAACATAAGACACATTTATCAAGGGGTTTATCTGTATGTTCTCTCATTGTGAGGATATCAGCCAGTATCTGTGTCGGATGGAATTCATTCGTAAGACCATTCCACACCGGGACACCGGAATATTCAGCAAGCTCTTCAACAATATGCTGTCCGAAGCCCCTGTATTCTATACCATCATACATCCTTCCAAGAACCCTGGCAGTATCTTTCATTGACTCTTTATTCCCCATCTGGGAACCCGTAGGCCCTAAATAAGTAACATTAGCACCCTGGTCATATGCAGCAACCTCAAAAGCACACCTTGTTCGGGTCGAGGTTTTTTCGAAAATAAGAGCAATATTCTTTCCCTTCAAATGCTGTACTTCTCTTCCTTCTTTTTTAGCTTTTTTAAGATCAGCTGAAAGATCAAGAAGGAATTTAATTTCTTCCGGTGTAAAATCGAGCAACTTGAGGAAGCTTCTGTTCTTAAGGTTTATTTTCATATTATTAAGTTTGAAGTGCTTAAAGTACTTAGAGTTTTTTAATATAAGTCTGCAAATTTAATAAAAAGTTAAAGTTTCTATATGTAAAAAGCATCTCCCCTGCCCCTGCCTGCACCTCTCATCCCCATTTTTAATTGTTAACTTTGACCCAACTTTCTTATCGGCAAGCTTCAGCATTAATTGCTCATCTGAAATGAAATTAAAAAAATATATTAAATTTACACTATCTATAAAAAAACGAGATCGGTGAGATTCATTTCCAGATTGCTTATCGCAGCTTTGATTGTAATAACGGGGTACTCCTGTAAAGACAGAGGCGGAAAGGACATTAATGAGGGAGAGATCCATTATTCAATTACTTATACTGGCAAAACAGGCATCCTGCCCAAGGAAATAATGCCTAAGAAGTTGATCGTTTCGTTTAAGGATGATAAAATATTATTTGACATATCGGCGCCTTATGGAAATTCATGGATTCTTAATCTGGCTAATCCAAAAGAAGGGATCTTTGACACTTATATAAGTCTTCTCAGCTGGAAGTATTATTATACTGCAGGGCCAGGGGAATTATATCCGGGTTTTGAAAAAATGGAGGACATTGAAATTAAAAAGACAAATGAAACCTCAATAATATGTGGTTATAACTGCAAGAAAGTTCAGGTTACTTTTGCCAGTGACAGAAACAAGGTATATGACATCTGGTTTACTGATGAAATAGATATAAAGGATCCTAATGTAAGAACTCCTTATCAGGAAATTAAAGGGGTTCTTATGGATTTTTCTCTTCTCCTTGGTACTGAAGAACTACATTTCGATATCGAGAATGTGTATAAAAAAGAAGTGCCTGATAAGACCTTTGAGAGAAGGGAGCAGTATAAAAAGATCTCACGTGAAGATATCAATCAATTTATTTACAAAATGACAGCTTTATAGGTCTTTCCTGCAAGACGTCATTACTCCCTTGTTAGTCACTTCCTTTAATTGTTTATAAAATCACTTTTCAGCTATTATACAGCGGGTCAAATTTATTAACTTTGCCTTGCATTTTTTCGGAGCAAAATGAATAAAAGAAAAAAAGACAGCAGGGGGAAAACTGCAAAAAAAGGGAATGATACCACTAAGTCAAAATCATCTTCAGGAAATGAAAAGATAAAATTCGTATTTGGTATCCTTATTTCCGGTTTTGCTTTATACCTTCTCCTTGCATGCGTTGCTTATCTTTTCTGGTGGAAGACTGATCTGAGCCTGCAGAACACTGATATTATCTCCGGGCCGGAAATAGAAGTTAAGAACTGGTCGGGTAAAAGCGGGCATTTCCTGGCAAAGATGATTATAGGATATGGTTTCGGCTTTGGCGCTTTTTTCATCCCTGTTATTTTTGCTACAATAGGCTTGTATCTTTTGAAGTTCCCCGGCTTAAGGGTCTGGAGCCTGATTGCCAAGTTTGCTTTTGCAGCAATAATTCTCTCATTGATCCTCAGTTATATCTTTGGCGAATCGGATGGATTTCTGTTCAGTGGCCCCGGCGGTGCCCAGGGCTACATAATAACTCGTTGGCTTAATGCATTCATGGGGAAAATTGGTACCGGTATTCTTCTCGGGCTTATAACAATCGCATACCTGATCTTTGCCCTTAAGGTACCGCCTTCGAAACTGAAAATCAAAGTTCCGGGTATAACATTGCCCTTAAAAAAGAATGAAGCGGATGAAGACTTAGCTCCGGAAGCTCTTTCAGAAGACGGGCCTGCAACAACAACACCTGTCGAAAGATCCGATCCGGATGAAAACAATAAAAGTGAGCTTGAGTTCCTCGTAAAAAACAAAAAAGCATCAGATAGTGAAGATGAACCCATGATACCGCCTCCCCTTAAGGGCTCCCTTATCCATGACCTTGACAATGATAATAATAAGGTAGTGCCGGAGAAAAAGAATTTCGATATCAGTATTGCAAAACCCGAAGTTGACGATTTGCTTTCTGAAGAGGAAGTCAACCAGATAATGGAGAACTATGATCCGAGGCTTGATCTTTCCAGATATAAATTCCCTCCTGTTTCGATACTGAAAGAACATAAATCGGAAAGCACTTTTGACAATAAGGAGGTTTTTGAGAATAAGGAAAATATTATCAAAACTCTTGGCGACCATAAAATATCAATTAAACAGATATCAGCAACTGTGGGGCCTACAGTTACCCTTTATGAAATTGTACCTGAGAGGGGAGTAAGGCTTGCCAGGATCAAGTCACTTGAAGATGATATTGCACTTAATCTTTCCGCACTTGGTATAAGGATCATAGCTCCTATCCCCGGAAGAGGAACTGTTGGCATTGAAGTGCCGAATAAAAAGCCTGAAATAGTTTCAATGAGATCCCTTATCACATCGAAAACTTTTCAGGAATCACGATTTGATATAGCTTTGGCCCTTGGCCGCACAATAACAAATGATCCTTATATTGTAGACCTTACTAAAATGCCTCATCTGCTTGTAGCCGGTGCAACAGGCCAGGGAAAATCAGTAGGTATAAATGTAATTATAACCTCAATCCTTTACAAAAAACATCCGGCCGAGGTTAAGTTTGTACTTATTGATCCGAAAAGGGTTGAATTGCCTCTATATTCAAAAATTGAACGTCATTTTCTTGCAAAATTACCAGGCGAGGAGGATGCTATAATCACAGATACACAAAAAGTTGTCAATACTCTGAATTCCCTTTGCATCGAAATGGACAACCGGCTGGAACTTCTTAAAGGGGCACAGTCAAGGAATATAAAAGAATATAATGAGAAGTTCATTTCAAGAAAACTTAATCCAGAAAAAGGACATAAATATCTGCCATATATTGTTTTGATAATAGACGAATTCGCGGATCTGATAATGACAGCCGGAAGGGAAATAGAGGGTCAGATCGGAAGACTGGCACAGCTTGCAAGAGCTATCGGGATACACCTCATAATATCGACTCAACGACCGTCAACTAATATCATAACAGGCTTCATTAAAGCAAACTTCCCCACTAGAATTGCTTTCCGCGTTTTCTCATCAATAGATTCAAGGACAATCCTTGATGCTACCGGAGCAGACAGGCTTGTCGGACGCGGAGACATGCTTGTTTCTTCAGGTAACGAACCTGTAAGGGTACAATGCGCCTTTATCGACACCTCTGAAATAGAAGAGCTTACAGAGTTCATAGGCTCACAGCAGGGCTACCCTGATGCAATGCACCTGCCGGAATACATAGATGACAGCGAATCAGGACTCCTTGAATTGGACCTCAAGAAAAGAGACTCGATGTTTGATGAAGCAGCAAGACTTGTTGTTATGCATCAGCAGGGATCTACTTCACTTATTCAACGGAAACTGTCAATCGGTTATAACAGGGCAGGAAGGATAATTGACCAGCTGGAAGCTGCCGGAATTGTAGGTCCTTTTGAAGGAAGCAAGGCAAGAAATGTTCTTTGTTCGGATATGATTGCTTTGGAACAGATTTTGAAGAGTCTAGATTAAAACATTTGAAATGCGTAAATTTTTACTCTCAACCCTTATCTTAATTCTTACTGCAATAAACCTGAAAGGACAAAGCGATTCAAGGGCTGTCAGCATCCTTGATCAATTTTCTGCAGCAGCTACTTCAGCTCCATCAGTATCTATGAACTTTCTGCTCATAACAGTCGATCAGGTAGAAAATTATGCAGATACTCTGGCCGGATCAATAATACTTAATAAAGACAGGTACAAGCTTGAGCTTCCGGATAATATTGTCTGGTACGACGGAAAAACATCATGGAGCTATCTCCCTGCCGAGCAGGAAGTGACAATAACAAATCCTGAAGATGAAGGTGAGTCCTTCCAGAGCCGCCCTTCAATGATCTTCACAATGTACAAAACCGGATTCAAATGCAGGCTGCTTGAAGAAAGGAAAGATTCCTACATAATCGATCTGTACCCTGAGGACATTAAGCACGATCTTATTCGGGTAAGACTGACCATAGAAAAGTCTTCTCTTAAGCTCAGGAATTTTGAATACAAGAGAAGGGACGGCATAACACTTACACTTATTGTAAATGATTACAATCTGAAAATAACCCCGGAAGAAAGTCTTTTTACCTTTATTCCGTCAAAATACAAAGGGGTTGAAATAATAGATATGCGTTAAGGGATCTCAAGGCCGTCTTCAAATCCTTTCAGGGTAAGCGATACGAGCGTGATAGATATTCTGCAGGCGTTTTTTAAATACAGCCTTAATATCGGAAATATCCTTATACGTCAAGGGCACATCAGAATATTGTCCATCCTGTTCCTGCAAGTAAATAATCCTTTCAACAAGTTCACTTATTCCCTCTTCTGAATATTTCTCCAGACTCCTTGAAGAGGCTTCTACAGCATCTGCCATCATTACTATTGCCGTTTCCTTGGAAAAAGGCTTTGGGCCGGGATAAGAGAAAGCCTTTGTGTTTTCCTTTTCATCCGGGTTCTGATCAACATATTTCTTGAAGAAAAAATAGGCGATCGAAGTACCATGATGAGTTCTGATGAAATCAATTACCTGAACAGGGATTTTATAATTCTTGGCGAGAATAACACCCTGTCTCACATGGTTAATAATCACTTTTGCACTATCCTTTGGGTCAAGTTTATCATGAGGGCTGCCCCCTTCCACAACATTTTCAATATAATATCCCGGAGCGGCTACTTTCCCAATATCATGGTATAAAGCTCCGGTCCTTACAAGGTGCATATTGGCACCAATAACTCTTGCAGCTTCTTCAGCAATATTTGCCACCTGAAGCGAATGCTGATAGGAACCCGGCGCTTCGCTAGCCAGTTTTCGCAACAAGGGTTGATTAGGATCCGCAAGCAAGAGCAATGTTGCATCAGAGATAAGAAGGAATTTTTGTTCAAACAGAAAAATAAGAGGAAAACTTATAAGTACAAGTATGCCGTTACAGGCAAAAAGGAGACAATCAAATAAAACAGCACTTCCGAGATCGCTGTTCCTTATCATATGCATCCCAAAATAGAATATCCAATAACTTAAAATAACCATCAGTGAAGTAAAGAAGAGTCTGCTTTTCCTGAAGTTATTTGTCAAGGTAAATATTGCCACCATACCAGAAAGAAAATTCATAAGGATGAATTCATAAGGCTCCGGCACCATGAAACCCGCAAGCATTATAGTAATAAGAAGGATGAAAAGAGCCAGCCTGGAATCGTAGAATGTCCTGATTACAACAGGGATAACAGCAAAGGGTACAATATAAATAATATTGTTTTTCTGAATATTCAGGACATAGCGCGTGATAATAAGGAAACTCAGAATAGTAAGCATAATAAAGAATGTTTTCCTGTTCACCTTGAGGACTTCCGGCCTGAATTGGAGAAGGAAAAAATAAAGCACTGAATAACAAAAGGTAACCACAATCAATGTTCCCATAACGGAAATTCTATTTCCCCTTGTCAGTATCAGGACTACGGCAACAATGCTTGATACGAAAAGAAGAATATTAATAAGAGTCTTTTTAATCTTCGGAAGATTATCACTGTCAAAGATTGTCTGTTCCATCTGCCTGATAATTTATTAACAAGTAAAAGTAGTATTTTTACTAAAAATTCCTGAATATGGAACATTATATCTGCGAGAATGTTTTCGTGCCACTGAGATCAGGACCAACTCACAGGTCTGAAATGCTCAGCCAGGTCTTGTTCGGTGAAAAATACAGGATACTTGATCAGGTTGATCACTGGCTGAAGATAGAAACTGAATTTGACAGTTTCAGCGGGTGGATAGACAAGAACCACATTCAGCATAGTCTTGTAAAAAACGAAGCATCAGGTTATGTGCTGAACAGGTCACTGCTTTGCTTTAAAAGCGATAATACAAGGATGATACTGGAAGCAGGATGTGAAATATACAATCCTGATCCCGAAAGATCATGTTTCACGGCAGGAGAAAATTTGTATACAACAGCAAAAGATTTCAGCAGTAAGCACTATACAGCTACTGAAACAGTTGCTGACACAGCCATGAGATTCATAAACAGCCCTTATATCTGGGGTGGCAGGATCCCCTCCGGGATTGATTGTTCAGGTCTGACTCAGCTCGTATATAAGATACACGGTAAGAGGCTGCCAAGAAATAGCTGGCAGCAGGCTGAAGCAGGGGAAGACATTGCTTTCATCAGTGAGGCAGAAACCGGTGATCTTGTATTTTTTGGAAATGAATACGGTAAAATCTCGCATGTAGGAATCATAATTTCAAAAGGTCTTGTGATCCATGCTTCCGGGAGGGTAAGGATAGATCAGATCGATCACCAGGGTATTTACAAGCAAGAGACCGGAACATATTCACACCAACTAAGGATGATCAGGAGGTTGAGGTAGAGATACATGGTTCCTATTTTAGCACGATTTAATTGTTAATATGCTATAATTACTTTTTGGGGGTATTTCTTTGACAGCAAGACCACAACAACGACCGTACAACAAAAAAAGCCACCCCATTAAGGGACAGCTTTTTTTACAGGTAATTAATTAGCTATTATTTAGAACTGCTATAACCATAGTTCTGCACCATTGCTGAATTTGCATTCAATTCGGCAAGTGGTATCGGGAATGCATATTTATAACTACCATATTGCGGGCCTCCGTGTGTCTGTTTAAGAGCTGCAACAAGAGGGATATCACTGCCTGTGCGTGCAAGGTCATCAAATCTGAATCCTTCGAAGCAAAGCTCTTTTCTTCTTTCCAGCATAATGTTAGCTTTTGTAGCTTCTGAATAAAGAGTGGCTTTTCTCTTTGCAGGAACTTTATTAAGCCATACAAGTGCTTCCGGATCATTATTGTCAATTTCAAACAGAGCTTCAGCATACATAAGAACAACTTCTTCATACCTGATAAGGAATATCTCATCTGAATAATCAATTGACGGATACTTACCCATATTTCTCAAAAGAGAACCTCCTTCTATTCCAAGCATTCCTGTTGAAAATCCTCTTACATCATCTGCTTCGAAAAGATCGGTGAGATCAGCCAATGCTTCAATATCACCGTAATTTTCGCCACGATAAATATACTGCAGACCATTGATATTCTGGTTATCAATACTGCTGAAAGCAAGTTCGAAAATTGAATTTACAGGTCCGTCCTGAGTCCAGATTTTCGGGAAATTTTCAGGCGATATGATTTCATAGTTGTCAGAGTTGATAACAGCTTCACAAGCCAGTTTTGCAGCAGGCCAGTCTTTGAAATACACAGCGACTCTTGCCTGAAGAGCATTTACAGCATAAGTAGTTATATACTGCTTAGAAGGATTATTCAAAGATTCATCCATCAGGTTCAGAGCCTGTATAAGGTCATTATTAATATTAGTCTTGACCTCAGCAACTGTGTTTCTTACAGGAAGAAGATTATCATCCTTAAACACTGTAACATACGGGATACCTAGAGTGGGATCTCCACCTGTTACATGTTGCTGTCCATATAGTTTCAGAAGGTCAAAATGAGCCAATGCCCTGATTGCATAAGCCTGACCTTTAATATGATTAATCTCATCCTCATCACCTTCAATATCAGTGGCACCGATAATCAGGTTTGCCTCTGCTATTACAGCATATATCTGTGACCATGTATCAGTTACATAAGCCTCATTATTTCCTAGGGTCATGGCGGCAGGTGTCAGGAATCTTCCGGAATTACCGTTTGAAAAGCAATTATCTGACCTTACTTCATTGAATATAATGAGGTCGCGGCCATAATATGATGCTTGAGTCATTCTGTTGTATGTACCATTCAAAAGAGTCAGCAGATCTTCAGTTGTATTTATCGAAACCAGAATATTCTTTGATTGGGCTAATGTAGGCTCCAGATCATCTTTGGTGCAGGAGAATGTAATCCCCAGCAGAGCAATAGCTAGTATTATTATTGATAATTTTCTCATTTCCTTAGAATTTTAAGTTTATGCCAAACACTATTGATTTGACAGGTGGAGTAGTGAGTCGTGTATATCCGTCAGCTCTCACTTCCGGATCATATTTCAGATCCTTGTCCTTAACCCATGTCCATAGGTTTGTTCCACGGGCAAAAAATGTAACATCACTAAAGCCTATCCTTTGCTCAATTGAAGAAGGCAGTGAATAACCAAGTACAATGTCCTTCAGCCTTATATAATCTCCGTCATAAAGGAAACGTGTTGAAGGTCTTGATGCATTCGAAGCAGTTCCACTGTAAACTACTTTTGGCACATCAGTTTCATCACCAGGTTTCTGCCATCTGTTCATAAGGTCATTCACACCGTTGTAGTAAAGAAGGGTGTAAACACCTGTGTGGTGGGTATAGAAAGACCAGTCTTCGAATACTTTGTGCCCTCCTGCGAAGAAGAAGTTAGCATCAAGGAATATACCTTTGAAATCAAAATGAGTTCCAAACCCGCCCGTACGTGTCGGTAATGCGCTTCCACCCTGGAAAGCGAGTTGAATGTCAGATGCATAATAATTACTGGTAACGCCTCCTTCATCATTAGTGCCGTTCAGATACCACTGAGGCAAACCGTTATCAGGGTTAACCCCTGCCCATCCCCTTGTATACCAGGCATAGATCGGTTGTCCGACAGCTGTTCTTCTTTGTCCGGAAGTGATCATAATATCATTGCCCTGGGCATCTTTTGCCAGTTCAAGTACCTCATTCTTAACAGTTGCAATATTAAAAGATACATTCCAGTTAAAATCACTTTTCCTTACAATTGCTACATCAAGCATAGCCTCTACCCCTTTATTCTCAACAACTCCAAGATTTCTGGGAACAGATGAAAAACCTGAAGTTCTTGTTATTGGCACATTCTGAAGGAGATCAAATGTCTTCTTGTAGAAATATGAAAAAGAACCTGTAATCCTGTCGTTCAGGAATCCAAAATCAGTACCTACATCAAGAGTGTTGTTCTTCTCCCATGTCAGCAAATCATTTCCATACTGGCTTGGATAAGCTGCGCCTTGGTCAGCATAGTCTGCATCGTATGTAAGAAGCTCCTGATAAGCGTTGAGATTAACTCCATTGCTTCCGCTCAATCCATAGGAAGCTCTTAATCTCAGAGTACTGATTGCTTCGATATTTTTTATGAAAGATTCTTCATTAAGGTTCCATGCAACACCAGCTGACCAGAAGTTACCGAATCTGTGATCGGGTGCAAACAGAGATGATCCTTCTCTTCTAAAAGTAAAGTCAGCTATATATTTACCTTTGAAATTATAATTCGCCATTCCAAGGTAAGAAAGGTTACTCCAGTCAGTAAAAGAAGAACCGGCATCAAAATTAGCACCGGCACTGTTTATATTTGTAAGATCATCAGTTGGAAAATTTTTTCCATCGCCCCACAGATCCCAGGTCTTGTTTTTCTGGAACTCCATAAGAGCTTTTAATGAGATATTATGATCACTAAACCTTATAGTATAGTCCAAAGAATTCTGGTAAACTGTATTATAGTTTCTGTTAGCCGAAGAATAGGAATATCCATTCTCCTCAGATGCATCACCGTGCTTCCTGTTCTGGTACTGTTTGTAGTTAACAAGGTTATAGTCCATAGAAACAAAAGTCCTGAATTTAAGATCTTTTATTATATCCCATTCAAGGTATGAACTTACTATTGCACGTGTAAAGTCATTGGTGTTAATATCATTTTCTGCAAGATAAACAGGATGGAAAAGCCCGTAAAGATTAAGATTGGGAGAGCCATCCTCATTATAAGCCCTGTACCATGGACTCATGAAGTACTTCGTAAGATTAGGATTGGCAAAGTAAGCTGACTGTTCCAGATAAGCATTCTGGAAAGTATTTGAGACGTTGGTATTAATCCCAAATCTTACATTGTTGGAAAACTTCCTTGTGTAATTCAGTGATCCGGTAAGTCTTTTAAAGTCGCTTACAATAGTTGTTGCTTCGGTTTTGCTATAGCCAAGTGATGCATAGAAAGATGATATATCGTCTCCACCGGAAGCGGATATGCTGACATTTGTAACCGGAGCATTCTTATTTGTTACAACAGATGGCCAGTCGGGTTCTGAGCGATCCCAGTTAAGCAGATCACCAAAATCAAGGCCGTTTTCTGTTGCGAAGTCATAAGCCTCTTCCTTCGTAAAGCCATAATTTGCACCATGGGTATTATACACAGCTTCCAGGAAGAGTTCTTCTCTTTGTGCTCCGTTAAGGGGAACACGTCCTGCAACTGCATTATTCTGGAAACCTGTGGAAGCAGATACATCAAAATTGGTTTTACCCTGTTTTCCTTTTTTAGTTGTGATAACAATAACTCCGTTAGAGCCCCTGGCACCGTAAGCAGCAGTAGCTGAGGCATCTTTCAGAACTGTTATGCTCTCAATATCATTGCTGTTCAACGCCGTAAGGGGACTAAGTGTACTTGATGCGTCACCATCGCCAGACAGGTCTTTGTTAATAACCGGAGCTCCATCAATAATGATAAGAGGATCGTTACTTCCGGTAATTGAACCGACACCTCTGATCCTAATGTCCTGAATGGATCCTGGTGTTCCGGAAGATGATGAAATGTTCACGCCGGCCACCTTGCCCTGAAGGGTCTGATCAACAGAAACTACAGGAACGCTCCTCAGTTTATCTCCTGAGAGCTGTATTGTAGATCCTGTAAGTTCATTCTTCCCACGTGTGGCATAACCGAGGACCACAACTTCATCCATCGCAAGATAATCAGATTCCATTGTAACATTGACTACAGTACGTCCGGCAATCACAACCTCAGTCCTTTTCATACCAACATACGAGAACACAAGGGTGGAGGAACCAGAAGGAACACTTATACTGTAGCGTCCGCTTACATCAGTAATGGTTCCTACAGTTGTGCCTTTCACAGTAACCGTCACACCAGGTACTACAAGACCATCCTCAGCATTGGTCACAGTACCTGTTATCTGCACTGTCTGCCCGATAACGAGATAACCCGTCAGGAGAAACAGTGTGAAAAACATACATAATTTCTTCATAAATTAAAGTTTAGGTTTAGAATTAATCAAAATTGTAAATATACCAAATATTTCAAATTATTAATATGTAAATATTTTATAAATAATGTAAATATTTTATATTTTTTTTATTTTGTTATTTCCAAGTCAGTCAGCAATTTCCATAATTGATCTTTCTTTTACAAATGCTTTTTTTACAATGTCATTTCCTTTCGCAATTATATCCCTTACCAACCGATAATTTTCAATACCTTTCAGTAGCATTCATAATTCATCCAAGGTTAAAATCTGTTCACTGTTTTTTATCTTTTTCTGCCATAACATATTCAATTATTTTTTTCTCCGGATCAAATTGATACAGATCATCTAGTCCCATTGATCTTACAGCTAATTTAATCAGTTCTGCATCAGCTATATCTCGCGACCTCTGCTGCTTTTCAAGAAAATATTTTCCGGCATCAAGCATTGCCTTAAGCGGTATCAATCCCACCAGTTCCGATCCCGTCACCCTTACTCCACGTGCATCAGCTTTCCTGCAAACTTCATCAAAAGCTATATGCACTGGCGTCACAGAAATATTAGTCAGATTCATAGACACCTGAGCAATGCCATATTCCTTTATATACCAACCTATTGCTTTTACATTTTTAAGTGTACCGGGCACACTTATTTTTTCGCCCGTTTCACTTTTTACGATCCTTCCTTTTTCCCGAACGTCGTATGCAATTGCTTTTGCTTTTAGCGCGGATGTTGTGTTAAGGTTAATGTTGAAAGCAACAAGAAAGTCACGGGCTCCAACTGCAGTTGCTCCTGAACGTATATTGAAAGCCGCCGGACCGAAATCGGGTTTCCACCCCGGATCACTTAGTTTTTCTTTCAGGCCTTCATACTCCCCTGCCCTGCAGTTTGCAAGGTTCCTGCGTTTCTCCTCAAACGCTGCGTTTTCATAACAGAAAACAGGAATGTGAAGCTCATTTCCTATTCTCTCCGCAAGCCTTCTTGCATATATGACGGTTTCTTCCATCGTTATGCCTGAAACCGGCACAAGAGGGCATACATCAGTTGCTCCCATCCTGGGATGCTCACCATTATGCTTTGACATATCAATGACTTCCGATGCTTTACTTACTCCAAGAAAGGCTGCTTCAGAAACAGCATCGGGATCACCTGCAAAAGTAACTACTGTTCTGTTTGTATCCTTACCCGGATCAACACCAAGAATTCTTATTCCTTCAACAGATGCAATAGCATCTGTGATCTGCTTAATTATCGACATGTCCCTGCCTTCACTGAAATTGGGAACGCATTCAAGAATCCTTTCAGTCATTTATTATATTCCCTTTAAGTATTAGTCTTAAAACACAGAGACTAAGGTAGTAATTATTGAAAAAAGAGTTTGTGATTTTCATTTTTCTTTACCTTTAATGCTGTCTTATAAAACTATGACTTATGAAAAAGTGCTCTGTATTTATTATGCTACTTATTTTTGCACTTCCCCTTACCGGTCAGGAGAAAAAAGAAAAAACCGGATGGAAATTCGGCGGAGCATTGCCTGCAATAACATTTGATTCTAACCTTGGTTTTCAGTATGGAGCCCTGGCAGAATTCTTCAATTATGGTGATCCGAGTGTATATCCCGATTTTATTGACCATACATATACAGAGGTTTCAAGGTTTACAAAAGGCAGTGGCATTTACAGGATGATGTATGAATCGAACCGTTTTTTAGGGAAAACATATTTATGCGTTGATTTAAGTTACCTTCCTGACAAGGCCTATGATTTTTACGGCTTCAACGGTTACGAGTCCGTGTTCAATAAAAACTGGATGAAAGACCTTGACGACGGCTTGTACAAGACGGGAATGTTTTACCGGCTTGAAAGAAATCAATTCCGGATAAAAGCAGACCTTCAGGGAAAAATATCAGGTGAGAATCTCAAATGGGGAGCAGGTTTTGCTTTTCAGAATTTCATGCTTGGTTCGGTAGATATTAACAGGCTTAATAAGGGAAAGAATGTAGAAGACATGCTCCCTGTCGTTACCGGGCAACCGGGCCTTTATGAGATCTATCGTGATTCACTTGGCATAATATCTTCAAACGAAGCAGACGGAGGATGGGTTAACACACTCAAGGCAGCAGTTGTATGGGATAGCCGTGACAACCGCCCTAACCCGATGAAAGGTCTGTGGTCGGAACTTGGAGTTGAAATTGCTCCGTCATTTCTTGGCAATGACTGGGGATTCTCAAAATTCTATATAACACACCGGCAATATTTCACCATCAAAGAAGATGATCTGTCATTTGTTTACAGGCTTGGCTACCAGACAACATTATCAGGAACAGTCCCGTTCTTCTACCAGTCGCAGGTTATTACCTCAAGACTTACCGGGGCAACAAACGAAGGACTTGGAGGCTCAAGCACTCTCAGAGGAGTGCTTAGGAACAGAGTAGTCGGAGACGGATTCCTGATAGGAAATTTCGAACTGCGCTGGAAACCGGTATATTTCAGATTCCTTAAGCAGGACTGTTACCTGGGAATAAATGCTTTTTATGATTTCGGAATAATAACAGACAAGATAGAACTACCTGATAACCTGAGATCCAGATTTGATAATAATCTTAAAAATT
>Ga0116183_1002317_pt1 | contig 20693 bp, 20 predicted proteins | sample AD_UKC078_MetaG_FD_89753 | JGI IMG/M metagenome (GOLD analysis project Ga0116183, IMG submission 89753) | Active sludge microbial communities of municipal wastewater-treating anaerobic digesters from USA - AD_UKC078_MetaG | ecosystem: Engineered > Bioreactor > Anaerobic > Digestate | place: USA... | reverse complement strand
TCCGGCGAGTAGACCTCCTCCTCCGCGTCCATCAATCGGATTTCGGGATCCTCGGGCATGGCACATCTTCCTCCTGGATGTTATTAGGCCCCCCTCCAGACCCAAAAGCCCTATACCACAAAAATGCAACCTGTGAAACCAAAAAGGGCTTTCGCGCACTCCTCACGCGCCGGCGCCAGGATCTGTCCGGCTTTCCGGACGTTATCTCCACATGACGGCAGTTCCAGCCGTCTTCGCGCCTCGACGCAGCGCGCCCCGGCCGATCCTCCAGACCAGGCCGGTTCGAAATTCCTGCAGACGGAGGGTCGGCGGTCGTACAGGGTGCAGAAAACCTTTCGGCCCGGCACCCCGCGCAGCGCCGCACAGCGGCCATCGGCCCTTCGGCGCATGGCTCTGCGGAGGGCGCCCACCCGCACGGTCAGTCGCACGGGAACCCCTCCTTGCGTTGCGTCGTCCGCCTCGGCCCAGTAGAAGGAAGCACGGAAGACCGTACAACAGGCCCCGCAGCCCATACAGGGGTTTTGCGGCGGCCCCCGTTGCGCCTGTCGACGTTTTTCGTCACGCCTCCCGCCCATGGTTCGAGTCCTCTTTTCCCGCCCCGATCACCTGCCGGACACGAATCACGAAGTAAATCGCCGCCGCGAGGTAGGCCGGCAGGAACAGCCACCAGGCAAAGGTCTCCGGGATGCCGGTTCGACTCACGCCGTCGGGCACGCGCAGGATGTTTTTCCAGTCCCAGCAGAAAGAGACGATCAGCAGAAATCCGCAACCCAGCTCCGTGACCCAGTCGACCCGCCGCCACCGGATGCGGTACCCCTTGTCCTCCAGGGCGATCAGCAGCGTGCCTGCCGCAGTCATCGTCGCCGCGATGAGCAACGGGGCGATCACGGGTCCCACCCAGGGCAGGGGGATGTAGAAGAGCAGATCCCACGTCATGAAACTCTCCGGCCAGCCCAGGATCGCCCGCAGCCAGATGTAATAGAAAATGTCCCAGACCCCGAAGGCGATCATGAAAAAGCAGAAGCGCTGCAGGCCGTTCTTGCCCGACAGGATTCCTGCGGCGGCCAGCATGGCGATCGTCGCCGCCTCGCGCCCCATCTCGACGGGGATGAGCGGATCGAGTACGCGGCGGCCGTTTTCCCAGAGCGTGGCGATGGGAAATGCAAAGGAGCCGTCAAAGTAAATCTCGCGCAGGTAGACCACGACGGCGCTTTCGACATAGGCAAAAGAGATGGCAAAGAGTACGACCCAGATCCACCTGCGCCTGGAATCCCATGGAGAGTGGACGGCTGCCGCGTTCATCGTGCGGTCCTCTTCGGCCGGTGATCATCCGGCGCTCGGCCGGGGATGCGTGGTTGGCGGTCGTGGGATCGATGCTTCTGATGGAAGTATAGGGCAAGACCCCGTTGCGGTCCACATGGAAATCGCACGGGGCGCCTTGCACCGGTGCCCCGGTCACTGGACCGTGAACGGATGGGCCGCCTTGCCGATGAACACCCACTGGCCGTTGATCAGCTTCCAGGCATGCACCAGGAGGGCGTAACGGCCGGGTGTCGAGGGCGAGAGGCTCTGCCGGCTCGAATGGTTGCTGAAGGTCACGGGACCCCCGGGGCCTCCCGTGGCTCCCCAGGTGAACCCGTACACCTCGTTGGGCATCTCGGGCGTGACCCGGGCCTCGAAGGTCGCGAGAGGTGTCCCGTTCCGGACCGTCACGGCGGACGGCCCGGTTATGGCGACCGTTTGCGGCGCGCGGGCCCTGCCCGCAATGCCGCGGGAGGCCTCGGCCGCTTTGACCCACTGCCCGCCCGCCCATCTCCAGGCGACGACCCGGACCGTGCTTGTCCCCTCGCCGGGGACCGCCGCTTTCACCTGATCCCCGTTGCCCCCGAAGACCCTGCCGTTGAGGCTCCACACGAACCCGTATCGAGCGCCGGGGACCGGAGACGCGAGCCGGGCGCGCAGGGCGATCTCGTCGCCGACGATTCCCTCCGCAGCCGATGCGGCAATTTCCATCGACGATCGGGAGATCTCGTGGTCGCGTCCCAGCGAGAGTTCCATGTTCCGGCAGCGCCCTTCCTGCTCCGCGATCTGCCCCTCCGCGGGCCGTGTTGCCCGGGCTACGTAGTTTCGCCGGGACTGCAGGTTCATCTGCAGCACCGACAGGGTGTTCTCGACCTCCTGCCGCTCCTGCTCAAGAGGCGGAAGCTCTTCCCTGAGCCTTGCAATCGCGGGGTTCACCTCTTCGGTGAGTTTCCGGGCGATCCCGCTTTTCCGGCTGCAGGCGCCGGACAACGAGGGCAACCAGGCCTCCCGGCAGTCCTGCTCCGCCTTCGGCAGTTCGCCCTCCAGGGCCTTCTTCTCCTGCTCGAGCGCGGCGAATCGGTTCGAGGCCTCCCGGGCCTTTGGGATGAGGGCGTCGAGCCTTGCCTGCAGCTCGGCGGCCTGCTTTTCCATGCCGGGCAGGTCGGCCTTCATGCCGTCATAATACCGGGCCTCGTCGCGCATCTGGGCCAGCTTGTGCAGGCAGGCGGCAGCTTCGGCCCTGCCGCTTCGGGTCAGATCGTCAATCTGCTGGGCTTCTGCGTGACCCGCGGGCGACAGAGCCGACAGAGCGATCAGGGTGAACAGGAGGACAGGGTATCGAAACAGGGAAGCGGCCATCGGTTTTCCTTCCGGGGTGTCAGGGTTTTGCCGCTTTCCCTGCAGGAGCAATGCCATCCGCAGGCAGCCGTAAAATTTCGGGAACTCGGGCCGGAAAGATGGTAGAAAGAAAGGGGATCCTTCGGGGTCGAAGGAGGGCAGCGTGATGGGCGACGAGGCGCCGTATCGGCCGTTGTCCCGGGAGATCGCGGCAGAGCTCCGGGCCGTGGTGGGGGACAAGCACCTGATCTTCGGCGACGCGGAGCAGCTGCGGAGCTACTCGCACGACGAGGTCGCGGGCCTTGAATACGCCCGCATGCCCGAGGCCGTCGTCAAACCCTCCTCGTCCCGTGAGGTGTCGGAGATCCTGAAGATCGCCAACCGCCATCGGGTGCCCGTCACTCCCCGGGGCGGCGGCACGGGCCTTTCCGGCGGGGCCGTTCCCGTGTACGGGGGGATCGTTCTGTCGCTCGAGCGGATGAACCGTATCCTGGAGATCGACCGGGAAAACATGGTGGCCGTCGTGGAGCCGGGCGTCGTGACAAGCGAGATCGGCAGGGCCGTCCAGGAGTTCGGCCTGTTCTACGCGGGATACCCCATGAGCTTCGAGTCCTGCTTCATCGGGGGGAACCTCGCCGAAAACGCCGGGGGCGGCCGCGCCATCAAGTACGGCGTCACCGGGCACTACGTGCTGGGGCTCGAGGCCGTCCTGCCCACGGGTGAGATCGTCGAGCTGGGAGGCAAGCGGGTCAAGGACGTCACGGGCTACGATCTCATCCACCTGCTGGTCGGCTCGGAGGGGACCCTGGCCGTCTTCACGAAGATCATCCTCCGGCTTCTCCCGCGGCCTGCCGCCACGGCCGTCCTTCTCATCCCCTTCGGGGGCGCCTCCGAGGCCGTCGAGGCCTTTCCCCGGGTCGTTGCCCGGGCGGGAATCCTTCCCACGTCCATCGAGTTCATGGACCGCCTCTCCGTGGAGACCGTCTACGGGTTCCTGGGTGAGACGCCCCCTCGGCCCGGCATCGGGGCCATGCTGCTCGTCGAACTCGACGGTTCGAGCCGGGAGAAGGTCGACGAGGAGAGCCAGAGGGTCGGGGAGCTGTTCCTGCAGGCGGGCGCGCTCGACGTCTACGTGGGCAACACCCCGACGACGGAGAGGAAGATGTGGGCCCCCCGCGTCAACCTCGCCGAGGCTTTCAAGACCGTCTGTCCCGTGCAGAGCCTCGAGGATATCGTGGTGCCCACGGCCCGGATTCCTGATCTCATCCGGGAGCTGGAGCGCCTCGCGCTGAAGCACGATGTCCTGATCCCGTGTTACGGTCACGCGGGGGACGGCAACCTGCACGCCACGCCCGTTAAAAAACCCGAGACCCCCATGGAGACGTGGAAGGAGAAGCTCCCGCGGATCCTGACGGAGCTCTACGGGATCGTCTCCGGGCTCGGGGGGACCATCAGCGGCGAGCACGGTATCGGCTCCAAGCGGGCGTCTTACCTGCCCATTGTCATGAGCCCGGAGCTGATCGCCCTGCAGAAGCGGATCAAGGGTCTCTTCGACCCGCTGAACATTCTCAACCCGGGGAAGATCTTCCCCTGACCGGGAGGCGGGCGTAACAAGCCGCGGTGCCGGCCGTCATCTGCCGGCGCTTCTATCGCCCGGCCCATGGTGCGGTTTTCCTGGCGAAATCCGCTTGACCGCGAAGGAGATGGTACGTGAAAGATCCCAGGCAGAAACGGCCGAAGATGAGGGCCGCAATAGCCGCTGCAAAAAAAACTTCCAGGACGTAAACCGCGATCCACCATTCCCGCAGCAGCGTCACGCCGATCGCCAGAGCAAAGGTGCCCGCCATGCCCTGGGCGAAGCGCCGCGGAGACGGCGCGGGACCAAGACGGACGGCGCCGGGCCGGGAACCCCGTGTGAGGTTGTAGAGGGCGTCGAAGGGGTTTGCGTGCGGCAGCAGTGCGCACCACCACAGGATCGCTGCAAGACCGAGAAAAACAGCCGGCGACTGGAGCACAATCCCGGCGAGGACAACCGCTCCGATCACCCGCGGCTGAAAGAGCAGCGCCTCGGAACGCAGGAGGGCGTCCCGACCGGCGTCCTCCAGGCCCTGCTGGAGGACGAAATTCCGCTCTCGCTCGTGCATCGTTTTCTCCTTTCTGAAACTTTCGGGAAGGGCGGGGCGAGTCATCTCCCCGCCGTTCGGACGTGTGATTTCCCGTACCCGGAACCGCAGCCGGATCGTCTATCAATAACGTACGCCATGCGACACGTTTGGCTATCCGGTAAATACGGATTGAGGACTTCCGGAAACCTTATCCGCGTTCAGGAGGGGTTTTTACGATTCATCTTTTTGCTGTTATGTGCCCAAGGATGTGGGATGAAAAATACAGGGCCCGGTCCGTCGGCAACACCATCCAATGAATCATCCATAAAGGAGGAACCCATGAGTTACCGCGCAAGTCAACCGTTGCGTTTCCGTCTCGCTGTCGCGGCGCTTGTCTGTGTGATCGGGTTGACGGCACAGCCCGCATCGGCAGTGGACATTGCCTTTCGGAATTTCAGCTCGTCGGCCGCCCTCGGCCCGCCGGCCGACGACTACGCCGTCAAGCTCGCGGACCTCTCGGCGATCGCGCTGGGTCAGGCGGGGCAGGTGCGGTTCGCCAAGTACTCCCCGACCCCGGCGGTTCCCAAGGAATTCAAGAACATCATGGCCGCGGTAGCCGCAGGGGGGCCCCTGGCGGGAGGAAAGGGATTCGACGCGGCGTATATCTCGGGCTCCGAGCTCAATGCGGCCTGGGGGTTCATCTACAATTCGGGCGTTCCCCTCGGCCCCACCTTTGACGAGTTCGTGGGCTTTCTCTACGGCAAGTCGATCGGGGGCACCGAGACCGGTCTCGAGCAGCTCCAGCGCATCCTCGACACAAACGGCACCAATATCGTGGCCCTCCCCGTTGCCGGCAGCTGCCAGCAGCTCTCCGGCTATTTCAAGCGTCCCATCGGCAGGGCCGGGTCGACACCCGGCATCGGACTGGCGGGGATGTGCCGGCAGAACTGGACCTTCCGCTACCTGCCGCCCGCCCAGTACGTCCTGGATCGTGCCTGCGACGATCTCGTGGCCCGCGGGGTGATCCCGAAGAAGAACATCACGTTCATCCAGGCCATCGCCGGGGGAGGCTCCCTGGTGAAGGCTGTGGCCGACGGAAAGCTCCAGGCCTTCGAGTTCGCCACCCCCGTCGACGACTACTCCCAGCTGTTCAATCTGCCTGAGGGCAACCCCGGCACCGTGGGCAACCGCTACGTGCACTTTCCCGGCTGGCAGCAGCAGTTCCTGATCACCTACATGATCATCAACAAGACCGTGTGGAACGGACTGAGCCCGGCCCAGCAGGCTCTCGTCAAGAGCGTGGCCCGCGACCACGTCCTGTCGTCCTACGGCGAGACGCTCAGAAAACAGGGCGAGACGCTGCAGAAGATCCTGACGGCCAATGACGGGGACGGGAATCCCGGCAACGACCTTATCCTGGTGCAGTGGCCCGAGAAGGATCTCGCCCTTTTACGGAATGCCACCATCCGTTTCCTGAACGCCCATGCATCCGACAAATCGATGAGCGAGCAGGACCGGAAGGACTTCGCGGAGATCCTCGAGTCGCTCCGCGCCTACGTCGGCGCCAACAGCGCCTACTGGAAGGCGCGGGACGTGCCGGCGTCATTGCGCTTCCAGGGCTGGAAGGACCCTGCAGGGAGGAAGAGCTGGGAGCAGAAGCTGAAGTAGATCCCGATGGATGAAGGAAAACCGGTTATGCTTTGGGAATCCGGGGACGAGCCTTCCCCGGAGAATGAAAGCGGGGCAGGGCCCAGAGAGGCCCAGCCCCGCTTTTTTTCGCTCACTCGTCATCCGGGGACGCTCGAAACGTCCCTTGGACGAGACTTCGTGTCTGCTACTGGATGCGCCGGTCGCGCCACAGGAGGACATTGGCCCGGTTCGTCATGGCCGGCGGGTTGATCGCGATCCGTCGCGAGTGCACTCCGCCCGTGGCGCTGCTTGCCGTCACGAACAGATCCGGCGCCTTTGTGCTGGGGTTGTAGGAGATCATCGGCGCCGAAGGCACGCCCGCACCGAGGCTCATGCTCTTTGCCGCACTGGGCATGATCCCCGTGCCGCCCACGAAATCGATCCCGTAGAGAAGCCCCGTCCCGCCGGAGCTGCAGGTGCTCGCCCCCCCGGAGTCCGGGGTGAAGGAGGTGAAGTAGACGACCCCGCCGAAGACCGCCGAATCGGCCATGACCTTCTCCCCGGAGCCCGTCAGGCTGACGTACCAGCCTTTCCGGGTGTCGCTGTCCGTGTAGGTCGACGAGGTGATGTTGATCAGGTCGGCAAGCGCCCGGGGTGCGGCGGCGTTGGCGTCCTTGACCGCGTAGAACTTGTTCGCAGCCGTGGTGCCCGTCACGTCGACCCGGTCGCCCGTGCCCCAGAAGACCCAGAGGTTTCCCCTGGCGTCCCTGGCCACCGAGGGGATCGCATAGACGGCCCCCGCCGTCCCGGCAAAGAGGCGCCCGCCCGTCCAGTTGGCCGTGTTGCAGGATGCGCCGCTCGCGTAGGTGCAGAACGTGAAGCGCCACATCGTCCCGCCCAGGTCGCCGATGTAGACCCGGTCGATGTAGCCGTCGTTGTCCGTGTCGACCATGGCGGGCGAGCCCGGAAGGGCATAGCTCATGTTGGCGTCGGTTGCGTACGTGTAGCTCCAGAGAATGCTGCCGTCGATCAGGTCGACGACGAAAAAGCCCTTCCCCCGCTTGTCGCAATCCGTGCCCGAGCAGGACGACAGGTTCTGTCCGCCCCCTACGAGGCCGACCCATTTCTCGATGCCGTTGATCTTCACGCGGCCGACGTAGACCTTGCTCCAGGGCTCGCCGAGATAAGGTGCCTGGGCCGCCGTGGGGTTGAGGCGCCACTTGTAGACGGGCGCGGCGGTGGTGTTCGTGATGTCCAGGGCGTGGTAGCCGCAGTAGTAGGGATAGGTCGTCGAGTAGTTGCTGTCGAAGCCGGAGGTGCAGGTGCTCGAAGAGCTCCAGAGATAGCTCATGGCGCCGCGGCCCTCGCCGAGGATCAGCAGCGTCCGCCACTCCGACAGAAGCTTCGCCCCGGGATTGCCCGGCGGGGTTGTCGGCAGCCATACTTCGGCCACCGAGATCGGGCCGTCGACGAAGTACTGGTGCGAAAGCCCCGTCGGGTGTGCCTTGTGGGCGATGTTTTTGAGCTTGTGCAGGAAATTCGGCGGGATGAAGCTCCAGACCTCGGCCCCGTCGCTCGTCCGGAAGGCGTGGAGCTGGCCGTCGTTGGCCCCCGCCACGACGATCCGCTTGGCGTTGGCCGTCGTTCGGGCGTTGGTGACCCGGAAGTCGTCATAAGCCGACGGGTTCCGGGGGTCGAAGTTGTCCCGGAAGTACGGAGTCGGGGTCCCCACGGTCACCGGCGAAGAGCGGAAGATGTCGCCCAGCTTCCAGTTTTCGATGTTGTAGGTGCTTTCCCCCCGGACGTAGCCGACGATGTCGTCGCGTTCGCCCGTTGTCGTCATACCGAGGTCCGACGCGGCGATGTTCGATGTGGTGAAGGCCGTCAAGGGGTTGGCGCCCTTGTAGGTGTAAATGTTGCGGCTTGCCGCCGTTGCGGCCTTGAGGACGGCCCCAGCGTCCCAGAGGGCCGCGGCCACGGTGCCGTCATTATTGAGAGAATACTTGGTCAGGTGGCCGGTCCACGTGGGGTCCGTGCCCACGGGCTGGAAGGATGCCTCGTAGAGGTAGTTCTCGTCGGAGGCCCGCGCCGAGGCGATCGAGGCCGTCGCGAAGGACTGGCTCGACTCGCGGATGACGCCGATGGCCTGCTTGAGGGCCGTCTGGAGTTCGCCGCCGTTGTTGGCCATGAAGGCGTACCCGGAAAGGGGGGTGTTTCCGGGGTCGTTGTTGACCGCCAGGCAGTACCCCGTCCAGTCACAGGCTCCCGTGAGCTGGGTCTCGTTGACGGAGCAGGGGTCCGGCGAGAAGGCGGCAAGGTTCAGGGCCGAGGTGCTGCCCACGTTTGGCGCCAGGGGGTTGTCGGTGCCGGCGTGGTAGGCCATCCACTCCAGGGTGTACTTGTCGTGACTCGGCATGTTGGAGCCGAAGCCCACGACGAAGACCTTGTAGCCGGCGTCCTTCAGGGCCTTGGCCCGCAGGACGGAGAGCCTGCGCTGCTTGTACTGCGTGGGGGCCGTGCCGTCGCCGTAATCGCACGAATGGGTGTCGCCGCCGTCGGAGATGAGAATGACGAACTTCTGCCGGCAGTCCTTCGCCGGGTCGGCGGCCTTGTGCGTATTGAGGTACGTCTTTGCGTCCATCAGGGCCGTGTTCATGGGGGTGTCGGAATTGGTTTTCTCGCAGTAAAAGCTCATGGGCAGGCCGGCCGAGGCCATGGTGGTGCACGCCGTGTCCTCCTTGGTCTTCGTGCAGGCCGTGCCGTTGCCGTTGGAGTTGCAGTACAGGTCGGCGTAGGGCGTCCCGATGCCCCTGCGGATTCCCGTCACCTCGGTCACGAAGTCCAGGGCCAGGTAGTAGGCGATGTAGCCCACCCGGATGTTGAGGCTCGTCTCGTCGCTCGAGTCGATCTTTCCGTCCCGGTTGTCGTCCAGCAGGTTGAAGACGGCCCGTTTGGCGATGATGTAGCGCCGGCAGTCGGTGAAGCCCATCCCGTCGACGATCGAGCAGTCTTCGTTTCCATACGTCTGATAGATGCCCGCCGGATTGCGCTTCATGCTGCCCGAAAGGTCGAGCATGATCAGCACGTCGGGCTGGATGGAATTGAAGAGGGCCGTTTCGTCCCCCCCGTGGCTCGTCACGGGGGCGGACAGGCACGCGATCACAAGCAGGGTTGCCGTTAAACGGGTTCGCAGGGTCATGAAACGCTCCTATCTGGACATGGTGGAAATTTCGACGGGCCCGTACCCGATTTCCACGTCGACGATTACGCTCGTGTTGTATGCCGTGTTCCTTCCCGTCACGGCGGCGCTGTAACGGGACTGTCCCCACATCTGCGCCCCCCCGATGGCGTACCCGTTGAGCTGCAGGGTCGACGAGCCTGACTGGGGCACCGCCGGCTGGGCGATCGAATACTGCGTCGTCGAATCCTGCCCCCCGCTGAGTGCCTGGAAGTTCACGGGGAACACCGACCCGCTGAATGCCGTGGCGGGGTCGAAGATCCGCGAGAGCTCGTGCACGCCCGTCTCGGCGGCGTTCAGGGCCTTCTTGTCGCCGATGGTGCGCATGCTGACCCGGATATCCCCGCTGGAGAGATTGACGGCCAGGATCCCCACGGCCAGGAGGATCAGGTTGGCCAGCAGGGCCGCTATGAGGGCGAATCCGTTTTCTCGCAAGAGGGTCTTCATTCCGCCAATACCGTTTCAGAACTGGACGCCGTGGTTCCGGGGAACCACGCTGGTCGAGTAGATCATCCTGCGCCGCTGCGACCCGCCAAGGGAGGGGTCGATGTCCTCGCTGTCCACGACGAGGGTGATCTCGATTCGCCGGATCTGGCCGATCGCGCCGGGCAGGCTGCTCGTGATGTCGGTGCCCGCGCTGTTGAAGAAGCGCAGCAGCGGGGTCGCCGTGTCCCCGTTGACCACCCGGACCGCCTTCACCTCCCCCGCCGCCCCCCCGAGAAACGACTGGGCTCCAGGCGTTGCCGGGGCGCCCGAGCAGGTCCACGTCTGTCTCGTGACGCGCTGGTTCGGCGTGTCCAGGGCGTACACGATGATCTCGTTGGCGGCATCCCCGCAGGAGCCGTTTCCGTTGAGGTCCATCTGGATCTGGATCGTGTTGGCGGCTGCGTTTTGGATGCCCCGCAGGGTCGGGTCGCCCGCGTTGCAGTTGGTAATGTCCGTCCAGGGGTTCGTCACGTTGGTGTAGTTCGGGTTGTAGGAAGCCATGCGCAGCTCCATGGCCATCACCTCCAGGGCCGCCCGGGCGTCCTGCCCCGTGGTGACCTTGCGGTCGATGCCCGTGGTCGAACGCTGTCCCGACCAGACCGCCGTATATACGGCTGCAAGGATCGCCATCCCCACGGCGACGGCAATGAGGCACTCGACAAGCGTGAAACCCCGGCTGTCAAAGATTTTCCGCGTCATTGCCGGAACGTCTCCTGTCGGGTCACCGTCATCGACTCGGCGATGCCCCGGTTGTTGCCCGGCCAGGTCACCCTCACATCCACTCGCCAGGCCGTGGACCCGAGCGACGAGATCGTCGTCGCGACCGTGTAGGGCACATCGCCCTTCTGCGGCGTCGTCCCGCTGGTGAGGTTGCTGGGGTACATCGTCCGGGTCGTCGTCCCCGTTGAAACGGTGTTGACGGGATTCATGATCCGGATCTCGTTTCTCTCCAGCTCGCTTTGCAGGATTCCCGCCGCCCGCCCCATGAAGTCCGACCGCCCTGCCGTCTGCCAGGAGATGGGCTGCATGGACAGAAGCGCCATGATGCCGACGGCCGTCAGGAAGAGCGTGATCAGGACCTCAACGATCGTGATCCCCTTATCATTGCATCGTAAATTGGACATGCGTCCTGCCTGCCAGGTTCGAGGTGATCTGTGCGGTCGAGTTGCGGCTGTTTCGCAGCGTGATGGTCCGGTTGTCCTCGCTCAGGAGCCCGCGCGCTTGAAAGTTCACCTCGTTTGCGGTGAATGTGGTTGCCGTGATCCGGATGTTGCTCCCGTGTTCGGTCAGGGTCTTCGTCTGCGTTTGAGCCGGGGCCGTCACGCGTTCCACGATGTACGTGTTTGCCGGATCCAGGTTCAGGGTGATGCGGTACTGGGCGTTTTCCGCCTTCGCCCGCTGCTGCGCCTCGACCATGTCCGACACGATCTGGCGGGCGGCCCCCTTCAGCTTCGTGTTGTCGATATACCCCCTGAAAGAAGGCAGGGCGATGGCCGTCACAATCGCGATGAAGAAGAGCGTGAGCATGAGCTCGATCATGCTGAAGCCGTCACCGGCAAAGATCCATGGCCTCCCGTGTTTCATGTCCCTCTTCCGTCTCGATCACCCGGCCGTCCGAGAAGCTCTCGTTCCTGATGCCCTCTTGTGCGGGGAAACGTCAGATCCGACGCGATGGCCGGCCGAAATGAGCGATTCCTCGTCCCTCGTCGTCGCCGGTCGACGACCACGGAAGCCCGAGGCCGGCAATCCTGCTGCCCTGTCCGTTCCCCGGACGCAGGCCAGAGACTTTGCGCCCCGCCCTTTCGGGCGGTTTGCCTTTATCAGCCTTCGATCTTGTGAATGAAATGCCCCGGCCCCCGTATCCGATCCCGGACCGCGACATCTCTACGTCTATGTTTCGGAAGAAAAGGGGCCGAACTTAAAAGAAATGTTGCGGGGAGACAGCATCGCAGGCCCATCGGCAGCCGGGCCGTCGTGGACAGCGGAGGCCTGCGGTTGCCGCTGGTCTTCCTCGGCCGTATAAGTGACTGGTTTCAAAGGAAGATTTTGTTTTGTCCCGTCGCGGCGACTGGTATCCCGATTGCAAGGCAAATGACGGACGTTGCAGCACCCAATTCAATCAGGAGGTTTTTCATGTCTCGCAAGTTGATCGTTCTGTGGTTCTCTCTTTCCCTCGTTCTGTTTATGGCCGGCGGTGCCTTCGCCGCCACGCTGAGCGGCACCGTCACCACGAGCAAGAAGGAAAGCCAGATGGCTCTGCCCAAGGATGTCCCCCTGGCCGGGGCGCAGGTCATCGTCGGGAAAGACCTGGACCTCGATGTCGGCGGTTCCGGCGCGGACACCATCCGGGGCAAGGTGGCCGCCAAGGCGGTAACGGACGACAGGGGAAAATTCACGGTGAATCTGCCGGGCGGAAAGTACACCGTCATCGTGTGGAAAACGAGGCATACACCCGCCACCTACACCGTGACGGTGCCGAAAACGAACTTCAGCGGGCAAATCAGCATCCAGAACGAGCGGATTCTCCACACGAGCCTGTCGTTCAAGTAATCGCCCTGCGGGCGTTTTTCCGCTTCACGCAAGCAGCAGGGGCAGGGCCGTCGCCGGCACTGCCCCTTGCCGTCTTCCCCCTCCCCCGAGAACCCTTCGCTGTTGCTTTCGGATGCCCGATGCCGAAGCCGAGCCCGTGAAAATCAGACGTTCCTCGTATTTGAAAACGCGGCATCCCGGGTTATACTGTTCCGAAAGCCCGGTATGGAATGCAGGGAGATGCAGAAGAGAATCGGTCCCGATCGCCGCAGAACGCCCACCCCCATGCTGAGCCGGTACACGTTCGTCCGCGGCCGCAGGTGCGGCTTCAGAAGGAGAGAGGACCGTCTCCGGGGAGGGTATGTCGACCGTTACGGCCACAGGCTGTTCGGCGTATTGCTGGGACTCGTCGTGCTCAACATTTTCGACGCCCTGTTCACCCACATGATCCTGGACTGCGGGGGCACGGAGCTGAATCCGGTTGCGGCATGGGCCCTCGCCGCGTTCGGGGATCATTTCATCGTCTGGAAGCTGTCCGTCATCGGTTTCTGCGTGCTCGTTCTGTGTCTGCTCAGCAAATTTCGTGTCGCCAAGGCCGCCCTCGCCGTAGCCGTCGCGTTGTACAGCGGGGTCGTTTGTTATCAGATCGTGCTGATGTCCTCCGCCATGTGATCCCTTCCGTGCCTGCAGCATAAGCAGGACCCGGCGGCTTCCATGCATCCGGCCGGGGATCCCGTCCCCCCCCCGTCGTTTCCGGTTCGCGCGCGCCAAAAAACAGGAATGAAAACCCCGGCTGTCGCTGCAGTCGGCGCCTCGGCTCCCATCCCCCTGCCTTCCGTCATGGCTGCCGGCCGAAGCCGAAGAAACGGCAGATTTGCGAGAAGAGCTGATGGAGTTCCCGCTCTTCCGTCACCTTCACCGATACCTTCTTCCCTCTCAGGATCGCCCTGCTCAGCTCGCTCACGCAGGGGGAGTTTGCCTCGCTGGTGATGATGGTGACCGCATTGTCGGCCTTCTCCAGCACGATCAGGTCACCGGCCGGACAATGTTCCTCCCCGACGAGCGACCGAAGATCGGACGGCGCGAAATATCGGGGAAAAGGAAACTTCTCGCTCAAATAAACCATGGAAACGTCCTGCCTCATCGTGGCACCTCCTGCGGTTACTGGCCGGTAACCTCTCCTCCCGGCGCCCGTAAGCTAAGGGCAACCGCTGTGCCGACGCGGCGGCATTTGTGAATCCTCAATCATGTCAAGGAAGTTTGGCAGATTCGGGCGCGGTTCGGGCGATCCCGTCTCCTCATCCCTGTCCCGGGTCGGACTGCCTCACGTCAATTATTTTGTATTATCAACTGGTTACTCGGGAGTGCCGGAATGGCGCGGTCTGATCTGGAGGTGTCCCTCGGGAAGGATTGCCGGGGTTAAAGAATGTGAAAAAGGGCCTCAAGGCATCCAGAGGGCGTCAGTGAATCGACGCGGGTCGGCTTCAAAGGAGCGGATCGAGAATCGAGTGGATTTTACGGGTGATCTCGTTCCGGATATTGAGGTTCCATTTCCTGGCCGCGTTGGCCGACCCGTAGATGTTTCCCAGGTAGAACGGAACCCCGACGCCGCCGACGATGCCGGCCACGGGATAGTTTTCATTATGGATGGCCGTGATCGTGCCGGCGATGAAGAGCCCATTGATGAGCAATGCCGTGATGCCGTCTCCGTAATGTTCGGCATAGATGTAGCCTGATCCCGGCAGGACGGCCGACAGGATTCCCGCCAGAACCGGTGACTTTTCGGGTAGGTCCCGGTACCGGTCGATCAGTGCCATGGCCTGCTCGATACTCTCCCTGTCCGGATAGTCCGGGTATCGGTCGAGAAGCCGTTCCAGTGCCCGGCGGCCCCGGTCCGGCTTGTCGTCGTCGAGCGCAGACAGTCCGATCGCCAGCAGCGCACGGGGAGCATAGTCCGACGCGGGGTGCTCATCGGCCAGAGCTTCCAGCGTCGCTTGTGCCCCGCCGTAATCCTTCAGCCTCCAGTAGCTGACACCCTCCAGGTAACCTGCCTCGACGGCGTATCCGCTTTCGGGGTACTTCTGCCGCAGGGCGGAGAAGGACCGCAGGGCCGTCCCGAATTCCTCGCCCTTGAAATGGGCCAGACCGATCGCAAAGGAAACATAGTCCGCCTTTGCGGAATTCGGGAACAGGATGAGGAACTTCTTGTATTCCGTGACGGCCCGGTAGTATTCGCCTTCCTCGAGGAAGGCGTCGGCGATTTTCAGCTGGATATCCCCGGTGAGAAGGACGGCCCCGTCTTCTGCGCAAAGAGGGGCAATGGGAGCGAGAGCGAGGAGCAGGGAAAAAAGGATCGGCAGGCGCCGGCGACGTGCTTTCATTTTTCGAAGAGTAGGTTGTTCGAAACGGGATCGTAGAGCTTGCCGTTCGGCAGGCGCAAGTAACCCGGCCGGTCGAAGGCGTTGCACCGGATCTGCCGGTCCCCGATCAGGATGATCCCCATGACGGGGCCCTGATCCCGGATGGCTTGACGGCCGTAGTTGGAACAGCTCGGACGGAACCCGCAGCGGTCGACGCCGCCGACGGGCGACACGAATCGCTGATAGATCCCGATCAGGCCCAGCATGGCCGCGCGGACGCTGGAGGTTTCCGGCTCCTCGACTCTCTCCGGAGTGCGCACGTTCTCACCGGGGCCCTTCATCATGAAATCCGACCCGAATGACGGCGCCACGAGGGAGAGGCAAAATGCAACGGCAATCATCACCGAAATGATCGCTCGCCGCAATGCGTGTTGTCGATACATCAACCCCACCGTCCCGGTACGATCGAGAACGGCGAACCTGGCTTACTTCTTCTCTGCCGGCGCGGCTTTCTCCAGGATGCCCTTCTTGGTCTTCTCGTATTCTTCCTTGGAGATCGCGCCGTTCTTGTAGGCTTTCTCGAGGTCCTCCAATTGCTGCCCGACGGTCGGCTGGTTGATGATCTCTGTTTTCTTGACTTCCGTCGTGTCAGGACCGCAGCAGGCAGCCATGTTCAAGCCGAAGACGATCGCTATCAGCACAGCCAGAATTCTTGCAGATCTCATAAGATTCCCCTCCCGAGAAGTATGTTTGTGCAATCTAATTTAGCATTAAATGCCGGTTCCGGCAATCGGGGAATTGCGGTTCCGGGGCCGGTTTCTTAGAGTCTGTTCTAGCTTTCGGCGAGGTGAAGGACAGGCTTGACCGCGCGGCCGCAGCGGGCGTCGGCGATGGCGCGGTTGATTTGCCCGAATGCGTAGAATTTCTCCAGGCGGTCGAAAGGAAACAGCCCTTTCCGGTACAGCTCGATCAGCCTCGGGATGAATTCCTGCGGCACGGCGTCGCCCTGAACGACGCAAAGGCTCCTGCGGCCCTCCGGCAGGGATTCCGGGCCGTTTGCCCCCGCGACGTATGCCGCGGTGCCCCGCGGGTTGAGCAGAACGGTGGCCAGCCGGCAGAGTCTGACGTCGCCGGTGGTTTCGACGACGTAGTCGACGCCGCTTCCGGTGACGGCCCGGATACGGTCGGTCACGCTCTGGCGGCGGCCGTCGATCACGTGGGTTGCGCCCAGCTCCTGGGCGAGCCGGAGCCGTGCTGCGACGATGTCGACGCCAATGATCGGACGGGCGCCGACAATGCGCGCCGCCATGACCGCCGCGAGACCCACGGCGCCCGTGCCGAAGACGGCGAGGCTCGCACCGGCAGGGACTGCCAGCGAGTTGATGACCGTACCGGCGCCGGTCTGCATCCCGCAGCCCAGCGGGGCGAGAACTTCCAGGGGCAGGGATTTCGGTACCTTGACGAGGTTTCGCTCCGTGGCCAGGGCATGCGTGGCGAAGGAGGACTGTCCGAAAAAGTGGCCCTTCACGCCGCTGCGCTCCAGGGCGTTGCTGCCGTCCGGGCGGTGAAAGCCGAAATTGAGCTCCGGAAGAGACGGGCAGGCCGCCGGGTGCCCGCTCCGGCATGGACGGCAATGCCCGCAGGACTGGTAGGAGAGCACGACCCGGTCACCGCGCCGGACGGTCTTTACCTTTCCGCCGACGCGCTCCACGACGCCCGCGCCCTCGTGGCCCAGAACGAGCGGCCCCTCATCCTCTTCGTACCAGTCGTCGACGTAGCGGATGTCGGTGTGGCAGATGCCGGTTGCGACGATTCGCACGAGCACCTCGTCATCCCGCGGGCCGTCCATGTGGAGGGTTTCCAGATGCAGGGGGCCGCCCCTCTTCCGAAGGACGGCGGCGCGGATCGGTTGAACGTCTGCGTCGAATGGGCGAGGCATCGCGTTTTCCCTTCTGCGGCGGTCCTACGGGGTGGCTTGGCGGTTTGCTCCGGTGACAGAAAAACCCCATCCCTCTATCCGAGAGTTGGGGTTCCTTCGGTCCTGTCCACGGCCTGCTCCTGCGGAGGGCTTTAGGGTTCGGTCAGGATGTTGAATCGTTGGACTGCAAGGAGCCCTGTACGTTCAAATGTAAGAACTGGATGCGATGGAAGTCAAGATAATCTTCTCTCGGCAGGGAGGCGGGCCGTTTCCCGGAGGAAAAGGAGGGGCTCCCCGCAGCCGGTACGCAGGCTGCAGGGAGCCGGTTTGACTAAAACTCGTACCGCAGGTAGCCGAAGACCCCCTGGTCGTCGGCTCCGCTTCGGAAATCGTCCGTGTACTTGAGCGAAGCGGCGAAACCTCTTGCGCCCTGCCAGGACAGGCCGGCCTCGAATCGGGCTCCGTGGCGCCCCGTCTGTTCACCGGGGATCGAGAACTCCGACCCGTCCACGCCGACGAGCGACGCCGTGACGCTGCGGTCATCCGGGCGGAAGTCGTAGTTCCATGCGACCCCCGCCTCGGGGATCAATGAGCCGAACGGCACGTCGAACGACCGGGCGACCCGCAGGCCCACGTCGGAAAGGAGCATCCGGCTCCGGTCGCCGTGCACGCGGAGGCTCAGCCCGCCGCCGCTCTCCTGGAACTCGTCCTCGTTGACCTGGCTGAAGAACAGGGATGCGTAAGGTTCGATCAACCACCGGTTCACGTCTATGTAACGCCCGCTCGAGGCAGTGCCTGGAACTCCCCCAGCATCTCGGCGGTTTTGCCAGCGGCCGCGTTGCAACCATTGCAACCGTAATGGGGTCTGATCTTGCCCTGCTCATGAACGGTCTTCTCGCGACGACTTTATTTTCCACGCCCGCCGTGGTATGAAAGGAAGCCTTTGGGAATTGGACAGAGTCCCTTCATCCAACGCCGTTACCCTGAATCCGGTTTGAAATGACCGATCACCTCATCCGCGTACTGAGCGACAAGGCAAACGTCATCGGCCTGGCCTGCCGGACGACGGAGCTGGTGAGCCTCGCTTGCCGGCTCCATGGAACGACACCGACGGCCTCGGCAGCCCTGGGCAGGGCGCTGACCGGCGGTCTTCTGCTGGGAGCGCTGGAAAAACCCGGGCTTCGCGTGGGCCTGAAATTCGAGGGCAACGGCCCCCTGAGAAAGATCCTCGTCGAAGCCGACAGCGAGGGCACCGTGCGGGGCTTCGTGGGCGTCCCCGGCGTGGACGTGATGCTGAAGGACGGCAAGCTCGATGTCTCCGGGGTTCTGGGGTCCGAGGGCCACCTCACCGTCTTCAAGGACGTGGGTCTTGCCGAACCCTACCAGGGCATCGTGAAGCTCCGAACGGGCGAGATCGCAGAGGACATCGCCTACTACTTTTCCGAGTCCGAGCAGATCCCCTCGGCCGTGGGGCTGGGAGTCTTTGTAGAGACCGACGGGCGCGTCTCCGCGGCGGGCGGGTTTCTCATCCAGTCCCTGCCCCCCTCGGAGGAGACGACGATCGACCGGCTCATTACCAACGTCCGCAAGATCCGTTCGATCACCGACGTGCTGAGAGAGGGCAAAACGCCCGAGGATCTCCTCGGGATGATCTTCGAGGGACTTCCCTGCAAGACCCTGGAAAAGAAGGGCCTCTTCTTCCGGTGCACATGCAGCCGCGGCCGCATCGAGAAAGTGCTCGTCTCGCTCGGCTGTGCCGAGCTCAGGCACCTCGCGGAGGAAAAAGGCGAAGCCGAGGTGACCTGCGAGTTTTGTCGCACGGCTTACCGTTTCAGCCGCGGCGAGTTGGAGCAGCTGATTCGCGATATCGAATGTGCCGGGACACCGGATTCCCCGGCGCCGCAGAAATGAACAGACGTCGTATGGTTTGGTAAGGAGGAAAACATGAACCCGATGATCCGCACGCTTATCGTCATTGCCGTGGCGCTCTGCCTCGTCCTGCCGGGCGGGGCCTGGGCCGCAAAAGAAGTCGTCTTGTACTCCTCGAACCCGCCCGAGGCCATCGACCAGGTGAGCAAGGGCTTCGAGAAAAAGACGGGGATCAAGGTCTCCACGGTAAGGCTCGGCACCGGAGAGGCCATGAAGCGCATTCAGGCCGAGAAGGACAGGCCCCTGTGCGATATCTTTTGGAGCGGGGACGTGGCTGTTCTTGACGCGGCGAAGGAATTCTTCATGCCCTACCGCTCGCCCCAGGCGAAGGTGCTGCCCGCGAACTACATCGACAAGACCGAGCGCTGGACGAGCACAAACACCCACGTCATGATCATCATGGTCAACAAGTCCCTCGTGAAGGAGGCCGACCGGCCCAGGGCCTGGAAGGACCTCCTCGACCCGAAGTGGAAGGGCAAGGTCGTTATGGCCAATCCCGAGAAGTCCGGCTCGGCCTACGCACAGGTCTACGGGGTCTGGAAGCTCTACGACTGGGACGGCATCAAGAAGCTCATCGCCAATGCGAAGGTCCTCGACAGTTCGAGCCTGATCTACAAGGGTGTTGCCGCCGGCGAGTACCCCGTGGGGATTACCATGGAGTATGCCGCCCACCGCTACATCGCGGGCGGCGACAAGAACGTGGCCATCGTCTATCCCTCCGACGGTGCCTTCCTTGCGCCCGAGGCGGCTGCGATCGTCAAGGGCGCCCCGCACCCCGAGGAGGCAAAGAAGTTCTTCGACTACCTGCTCTCCAAGGAAGTCCAGGACGAGATCTTCCGGCAGTTCTCGCGCCGGCCGGCCCGGCCCGACGCGGCGGCCGTAAAGGGGCTGCCCGCCCTCAAGAGCATCCCGGTACTGAAGTCCTTCGACCCCATGGAGGCCACGGCGAAGGAGAAAGAGATCCTGAAGCAGTGGAAGCAGATCATCCTTTCGAAGTAGGCCGGCTATGCGGGTCGTCCTGAAGAACATCAGCAAGGTGTTCGGAAAGCTCCGGGCCGTCGACGGGGTGAGCCTTGCGATCGAGGATGGGGATTTCTTCACGCTGCTGGGCCCCAGCGGGTGCGGCAAGACGACGCTGCTGCGCGTCATCGCGGGTTTCTACCCTCCCGACGGCGGGGACGTGTTTTTCGGCGAAAAGCTCGTGAACGCCGTCCCGCCGCACCGGCGCGAGACGGGGATGGTCTTCCAGAACTACGCCCTCTTTCCCCACCTCACCGTTTGGGAGAACATCGCCTACGGTCTTAGGGTCCGCAAGGTTGGACGCGCCGAGATGGACGCGAGGATCGGGGAGATGATCCGCGGCGTGCGTCTCGAAGGGCTCGACAAGCGATTCCCCAGCCAGCTCTCGGGCGGGCAGCAGCAGCGGGTGGCGCTCGCCCGGGCGCTCGTCATCTCACCGAAGATCCTGCTCATGGACGAGCCGCTCTCGAACCTGGATGCCAAGCTGCGCGTTGCGATGCGCGAGGAGATCCGCCGCATCCAGAAGCAGCTCGGGATCACCACGATCTACGTGACCCACGACCAGGAGGAGGCCATGGCCGTCTCGGACCGGATCGCCATCCTCAACCTGGGGAGGCTCGAACAGCTGGGGAGCCCCGACGAGATCTACTTCCACCCTGTCAGCCGGTTTGCCGCCGAGTTCATGGGCGGCAGCAACCTCTTCGAGATGCGAGTGCTGAGCTGCGACGAGGCTGTGCCCAGGCTTCGCGCCGAGATCAACGGGTTCCCCCTCACCCTGAAAGCCCGGCGCGAAGCCTGGGCACAGCCTCGTCGCAGCTCAGCACTCGCATCTCGAAGAG
>Ga0116183_1002304_pt1 | contig 20777 bp, 22 predicted proteins | sample AD_UKC078_MetaG_FD_89753 | JGI IMG/M metagenome (GOLD analysis project Ga0116183, IMG submission 89753) | Active sludge microbial communities of municipal wastewater-treating anaerobic digesters from USA - AD_UKC078_MetaG | ecosystem: Engineered > Bioreactor > Anaerobic > Digestate | place: USA... | reverse complement strand
TTTCAAAACCTCAAATCCCTGAATAAAACCTTTATTCATACATTCTTTCATATCTTTGGAAGTGTGAACGATCGCTCGAAGTTCAGTCGTATTTTCATCAATTGTTCGTAGAAAATATTTTTCCTGCGCACCACTCCATTCGATGACTTCTTTGCTTTTGGTATCTTCTACACCGTCTTTGAACATTCCTAAATGGCTAAAAACAACTTCGCGCGGTTTTTCTAGACTCAAAATAGTAGAAACCATTCCGTTTCCATGGGCATCTAAAAAGTAGGTTTTCCCATTCACTTCCCAATCTGTTTTGAATTGTGAACCTTCCATAAAAAACTGCGTCCATTGCGGATACGTTTCTTGATTCCAAAGCAAATCCCATATTTTTTGAACGGATGCTTTTATGCTGATTTCGTACTCCAGTGTTTCCATAATTTTTAATTTTTATTCTTCTGCAAGTCTTTTAATATGCTCAAAATTCTGCGGATATTTTGAGTTGAAAAATTCTACAAATTCATCTAAGGAGTTCACGGTTCCTTTTAACAAAGTACCATTTTCGCTGGGTTCTAAAATATAATTTAAAGTAGAATCTTCCCAATTTTGTGGGCTTAATTCTCCTTTCAAAATCCAACCTAAATGTTTCATTCCTAATACTTTGAACCGGATATTTTCTGTCACCAAATTATACATTCCATTATTCTGCGGATCCAGAAATTTCATAATGCTACCAACTTCCCAATTTCCCTCGAAATAAGTTCCTTCATTCATTGCAGATGCCCATTTTTTATAGGAATCTTGGGTGAAAAGCGTTTCCCAAACTTTTTCTGGAGTTGCATTGATTTGTATTTCAAATTCTAAAAATTTCATATTTTACTTTTTAGGAATTGTAAGCATTTTCTAAATCCTCAATCACGATTTTATTCATCTGCATCATTGCGTTCATTACTTTGCTCCCTTTCTCGCGATCTGAACCATTCATTAATTCCAGTAATTTTTTGGGAACAATTTGCCAACTGACGCCGAATGGATCTTTCAACCAACCGCACATCGATTCTCTGCCGCCGTTTGCAATGAGTGAATTCCATAAATGATCGGTTTCTTCTTGATCATCGGTCATGACAACCATTGAAATTCCTTCGTTAAAATCAAACTGATGGTTATAAGAATTATCCATGCAAAAAAAAGTGTAACCATCCAGTTCAAAAGCAGCATGCTGAATGTTTTCCGGGATTTCATGAATTTCGTTTCCGACTCCTTCACCATATTTCAAGATGCCACTAATTTTTGAATTGGGAAAAATTGAGGTGTAAAGGTTCATCGCTTTCTGGGCTTTCCCATTATTTTCGTGAATAAACATCAAGGTCGGAACAATTTTTTGGTCTCCTTGTTTTTCCCCAAGATAAATTTGCCATGTTACGCCAGACTGATCACGAACCCAACCATATTTTTTGCTCCACGGATATTCTCCCAACTCCATTAAAACAATTCCATCCATTGCTAATTTTTCCCAGTATTTCTGCACTTCTTCCTCGGTTTCGCATAAAATCATGAATGATACAGAAGCGTTTTTTTCGAATTGCGGACCAGCGTTTAGAATCATAAATTGCTGATCAAAAAGATTGAGGTTGATCACGACAGGAGTATCGGTGGTGATTGTACCACCAAATATTTCGGTGTAAAAAACCGCAGCTTCTTTTCCGTCGCCGTTGAACCAGAGACATGGAAAGATATTATTTTTCATTTTTATGTTTTTTTTGAGATGGTTATTGGAAGACGTTTTCTTTTCTAAATTTAACGATATCCTTAATTAATAGATAAGGAATTTCTTTAGCCAACGGAAATTGGACCGAACCTTTTCCTTGTTTGTACACGGAAAGCTCTTTTTCAAATTTTTCATGACCGTTTGGCGTTGCATAAAAACCAATGTGATTTTTGTAGGCAGCAAAATAGACCAATGGTTTTTTATTCAAATAAAATCCCGGCATTCCGTAACTTATTTTTTCCTGAGCTTCGGGCGCTATTTCCAAAATAAGAGTTCGAATATGAAACAAAATTTTCTGAATATTTTCAGGAAACTTCAAGATAACCGCTTCAATATCAGGATTCATTTCTCTTAAATTTATTTATAATTTTCAACATATTTGTGGAAATTATTCAAAATTGCGTACCATCCATCGCGTTGCATTTCTCTTGAATTTTGCGTTTCAGGCTCGAAAATTTCTACAACTTCTGTGGTAGTTGGATCAATTTCATTAAAAATAACTTCTACCAATCTTCCGTCTTCCAAATGATATTTTATTTTTTTCAATGGAATAATTTCGTCATATATTCCCGACAAATCAAAGCCAAAACTTTCATCTTTTGCTTCCATTCTGTACGTGAATTTTCCTCCGACTCTCAAATCATTTTCAGCTTTCGGGCAATGCCAAGTTTCATGGGCAAAATTCCATTTTTCAATATGGTTTGGAGTTGTCATCAAATCCCAAACTTTTTGAGTGGGTTCCAAAATGGTAATTTCAATTCTAATAGGTTCCATAATTTTTCATTTTCACTAAGGTACAAAATTCTAAAACTACTTTTTAAAATTATCATTTTTAAAATAAAAAACCTTGTCAAATTTTGAATTCTTGACAAGGTTAATGTTATATTTTAAAAATATTATTTCAAAGCATTGAGTGCTTTTTCATAGTTAGGTTCTTGCGCAATTTCTGGGACTTGCTCTGTGTAAAGAACTGTTCCGTTTTCATCGGCAACGATAATTGCTCTACTCAAAAGTCCTTGCATTGGGGAATCGGTGATTGTAACTCCAAAATCTTCGCCAAATGTTCCACGGAAATCTGATAAGTTCACCACCTGATCTAAACCTTCAGCTGCGCAAAATTTGCTTAAAGCAAAAGGTAAATCTTTCGAAACATTCAGAACGACTGTATTTTCTAAGCTAGACGCTTCTTCATTAAACTTGCGTGCAGAAGCGGCGCAAACTCCAGTATCAATACTAGGAAAAATATTGAAAATGATTCTTTTCGAAGAGAAATCATCATTGGTATTTTCTTTTAAATCTTTACTGATCAAAGTGAATTTCTTTATTGTGCTTCCAACTTCCGGCAATGATCCGATTGTGTGAACTGCACTGCCATGTAATGTAATATCTGCCATAATTTATTTTTAAATTGATTCAAATTTACTGATTTTTTTAGAGTTTAATAAGAGGGTTAAAGTTAAATTAATCTTAAATCATCCTGCTGAAATCAAAATTTATAGGTCTTATCTATATATGAGTTTAAACGAATTGCAAACTTCAGATTAAGATTTTCATGAAAAAAGGAGGAAGTCTCAGATTATTTAATGGAAGGAAAATCATGAATTTGATTGCGCTAAAACTTAAATTTTTCAGTAAATTTGTGATTCTTAAATTTTTAAATAAAAAAATAGCATAATGTCAGAAAATTCAAAAATCGTCTATACTTTGACCGACGAAGCGCCGATGTTGGCAACGCATTCTTTGTTACCTATTGTTAAAGCGTTTACCAAAACGGCATCTATTGAAATTTTACCAAAAGATATTTCATTAGCCGCAAGAATTCTAGCCAATTTCCCGGAGTTTTTGAACGAGGATCAAAAAGTGGAAGATGCTTTGGCACAACTTGGAGATATGGCGACGAAACCTGATACCAATATCATCAAACTTCCAAATATTTCTGCCTCTTCACCACAGTTGGAAGGTGCGATTGCTGAACTGCAAGAACATGGTTTTGCTGTTCCTAACTATCCTGCAGAACCAAAAAATGCTGAAGAAGAAGCCATTAAAACAAAATATGCGAAAGTTCTAGGAAGTGCAGTAAATCCTGTACTTCGAGAAGGAAATTCTGACCGAAGAGCGCCAAAAGCAGTAAAAAATTACGCCAAAGCAAACCCACACCGAATGGGAGTTTGGAGCGCAGATTCGAAAACCAAAGTTTTGCACATGACGCAAGGTGATTTTTATGGCACCGAAAATTCAGTAACGGTAGAAAAAGATTCGCAGTTTAAAATTGAATTTTTCGGAAACGACGGTTCTGTAAAAGAATTGAAAGCGCTTGCTCCGTTGAAAGCTTTAGAAATTATTGACTCTTCGAAAATGAGTCTTTCTGCATTGAAAAATTTTGTTACCGACGCAATTGCAGAAACGAAAGCGGCGAATGTTCTACTTTCCGGCCATTTAAAAGCGACGATGATGAAGGTTTCTGACCCCATTATTTTTGGAGCGATGGTTCAGGTCTATTTTAAAGCAATCTTTGAAAAGTATGCAGGTTTATTTGATGAATTAGACATTAATCCAAATAATGGTCTTCAAAATTTATTAGAAAAAATAAAAGGAAATTCAGAAGAAGAAAATATCAAAGCAGCTATTGGAGCCGCCTTAGAAAACGGACCAGCTGTTGCGATGGTAAATTCCGACAAAGGAATTACCAATTTCCATGTTCCTTCCGATGTTATCGTAGATGCTTCAATGGCAGCATTAATCAGAGGTGGCGGAAAAATGTGGAATAAAGAAGGACAAGAAGAAGACACCATTGCAATGATTCCAGATCGTAACTATGCAGGTTTTTACCAAGCTGCAATTGACGACATGAAAAAACATGGTGCACTCGATCCAACAACGATGGGTTCTGTTCCTAACGTAGGTTTAATGGCGCAACAAGCAGAAGAATATGGTTCTCACAATAAAACCTTCCAAATGACTGCAGCAGGAAAAGTAAAAGTTTCCGATGAAGAAGGAAATGTTTTCTTAGAGCAAGAGGTAGAGAATGGTGATATTTTCAGAATGTGTCAAACCAAAGATGCTCCGATTCAAGATTGGGTAAAATTGGCGGTAAACAGAGCAAGATTATCAAATACTCCTGCAATTTTCTGGTTAGATAACCAAAGAGCGCACGATCGTGAAATGATTAAAAAAGTTGAACTTTATTTAAAAGATTTCGATACTACAGGTTTAGACATCCAGATTTTAAATATTGAAGATGCGATGCATTTCACTTTAGATCGAATTCGTCAAGGTTTAGATACGATTTCTGTTTCTGGTAATGTTTTGAGAGATTATTTGACCGATTTATTCCCAATTTTGGAGTTGGGTACTTCTGCAAAAATGCTTTCTATCGTTCCATTGATGAATGGTGGTGGTTTGTTTGAAACAGGAGCAGGAGGTTCAGCGCCAAAACATATCGAACAGTTTATTGAAGAAGGGTATTTGCGTTGGGATTCTTTAGGCGAATTTATGGCATTGCAAGCGAGTTTGGAACATTTGGCTCAAACACAGCATAATGATAAAGCGCAGATTTTAGCAGATGCTTTAGATGAAGCGAATGAGAAATTTTTGGCAAACGATAAATCGCCTTCTAGAAAAGTTGGATCTATTGATAACCGCGGTTCCCACTTTTATTTGGCAATGTATTGGGCAGAAGCTTTGGCAACTCAAACCAAGGATGAAGAATTAGCTCAAATATTTGCACCAATTGCGAAATCACTTCAAGAAAATGAAACCAAAATCAATGAGGAATTAATTGGAGCTCAAGGAAAAGCACAGAATATTGGTGGGTATTACCAACCGAATTTCGAGAAAACCGATGAGGCAATGAGACCTTCAACAACTTTGAATACCATTATCAATTCTATCTAAGGTAAAATTGAGATTTAATAAAAACGCTTCAAATAATTTGAAGCGTTTTTTTTGGTAAAATTCATCTGAAAAAGTAATCAACTGTATATTTATTTACGTTGGTGTAACTTTCATTTTCTGTATCAAAAATAACTAATTACTTTCACCTTGAGACCGCACGAAATTTATGCAAACTACTTAAGTTTTATTTCTCTAATGATTCCTTTTTGTTTTCACTTTAATAATACAACGATCCTAAAAAGTTTTTTTTTTAAAAAGTTCAAAAAAAAAGTTTATTGAAATAACATTCAATAAACTTTCTAAAACACCGATCACTAAATAGGATTTAGGTGATTTTACTAACTTTTTCTCTTGACTATTAAGTATTAAAACTTAATAATTTCTTTCATTTTTTCGTTTTCTTCGTTGACCATATCGTCGTCAACCAAGATTTTACCACTGTGCTCATCGATAATAATTTTCTTTCTCTGCGCAATTTCCATTTGTTTTTGTGGAGGCAAAGTAAAGAACGATCCTTTCGGTGCTCCTCTTTCTAGACCAACTACCGCTAAACCAGTTGGTGAATTGGTACGAATTCTTTGGTAAGAAGCCAACAATCTTGCATCGATATTTTGAGCAAATTCTTCTGATTTTTGAATTAAAAAATCTTCTTCTTTTTGAGTTTCAGAAACTAAGTTTTCGAGCTCCTCTTTTTTAAATTTAAGGTGGCTTTTTAATTCTGAAATTTTATTGTTTAATTCTTCAAAAGTTTCGTTTTTGTGCGCAATTTTTGCAGAAAATTCTTTTATTCTTTTATCAGAAAGCTGTATCTCAAGTTCTTGAAATTCGATTTCTTTGTCTAAAGCTTCGAATTCTTTGTTATTTCTTACAGTATCTTGTTGAGATTTGTATTTGTCGATCAGAGATTTTGCGTGATTAATAACTTCATTTTTTGTATTAATTTCATCATTCTGCTCTTTAATTTCAGCAGCAAATTTTTCTGATCTTTTTTGAAGACCTTCGATTTCGATTTCTAAATCTTCAACTTCAATCGGCAATTCGCCTCTGGTATTACGAATTTCATCTAATCTAGAATCTATTATTTGTAAATCGTAAAGTGCTCTTAATTTATCTTCAACGGAGATTTCTACAGTTTTCTTAGCCATATTTTTATAAAAAATAATTAACAGGATTGGTTTTCTCAACAGATTTTGAGATTGCAAATTTAGGAAAAATTTCCGATAAAATCTCAAATAATTGTTGGGTGACGAATTGCTCGGACTCAAAGTGACCGATGTCGCAAATCATCATTTTACCTTCGTTCTGAAAAAAGTCGTGGTATTTTAGATCTCCTGTCAAATAGGCATCGCAATTTTTTGACATGGCAGCTTTTATTCCACTTGCTCCACTTCCACCTAAAACTCCTACTCTTTTAATTTTTTTACCATTATAATCGGAATGTCTGATTATTTTTAAATTAAATGCATTTTGGACCATTTTTAAAAAATCGGCTTCCTCCATTTCGTTTTCTAATTCACCAAAACGTCCTAATCCTGCATATTGATTATTATTATCTAAACTGATAATCTTGTAAGCAACCTCTTCATAAGGATGTGCAGCTTTCATTGCTGCAAGAATTTGATTTTGTTTATACGATTCAAAAGTAACAGAAATCATTTCCTCGGTGGTATTTTCCCGAATATTCTTGGTTCCGCAATATGGATTAGAACCTTCAATCGGTCGAAAAGTTCCCTTTCCTGAAATGGTAAAACTGCATTCATCATAGAAACCGATATTTCCGGCGCCTGCTGAAAATAAAGCTTCCTTTAGTGTTGCCGAAAATTCTGCCGGAACATAAAATTCAAGAGCTTTTAAATTGTTAGGTTTTGGCATTAAAACTTGTTGATTCTTCAATCTTAACTGTTCGCAGATTCCATAATTTACGCCAAACCAATCATTGTCAAATGCGGTGTGAATGGCATAAATCGCTATTTTATTTTCGATGGCTTTGATCACAGATTGCTCTACATAATTTTTTCCGGTCAGCGATTTTAAACCAGAAAAAATAACAGGATGAAACGTGATGATCAAGTTCAAATTTTTGCTAATTGCCTCATCTACCACTTTTTCCAGGGCATCATGACAAATTAGAATTCCCGATACTTCCCGATTAAGGTTTCCACATAATAATCCTACATTGTCAAAATCTTCAGCTTGTTTTATAGAAATTTTCTTTTCAATTTCAAAAATTGCTTTTTCAATCGTCATTTACTTAAGTTTGTGACGAAATTAAGGATTATTTCTTTAAATTTAGTTTTTAAGAAAAAATGGAAAAGGAACACGATTTTATCCCAGAAAGAACAAAATGGAAACGCTCTGTTTACCAAGTTATTTTTAAATCAGATACGAAAAATGGAAAAGCTTTTGACCTGATTCTACTCTTTCTTATTTTACTCAGTACTTTCATCGTAATGATGGAAAGTGTAAGTAATTTCGATGCGAAATTGCATTCGCTATTCGTGATTTTGGAAATTATCATAACGGTAATTTTTACGGTAGAATATGCTTTAAGGATCATTACGCTTCGGAATAAGAAAGCCTATATTTTTAGTTTTTTTGGAATCATTGATTTTTTAGCCATTTTACCATTTTACTTAAGTTTGTTTTTTCCAATTACCAAATACTTTTTGATCCTCAGAATGTTACGAATGTTGAGAGTCTTCAGGATTTTCAATCTGCTGGATTTTATGAATGATGGGAAATTTATTGTAACCGCATTAAAAAATAGCTCCCGGAAAATTTACATATTCCTTATGTTTCTTATTATTTTTTCGGTCATTGTGGGTTCTTTGATGTTCATGGTAGAAGGACATCGCGAAGGTTTTGAAAGCATCCCTCAAAGTATTTATTGGGCGGTTGTAACGGTAACTACCGTTGGCTATGGTGATGTTTCGCCGGGAACACCTTTAGGTAAATTTTTGTCTGTTTTATTAATGTTGGCTGGTTATTCCATCATTGCGGTCCCAACTGGAATTGTAACTGCAGAGATGCGGAACAAACGGCAGGAATTAGAAAAAGCCTGTCCTCGCTGTGGAAATGACGATATCGACGATGATGCAAGGTTCTGTAAAATTTGTGGTGAAAAGGTACTATAAAAAAAGATGCATTGTAAAAATGCACCTTTACTAGAAATTCCATCATTTGTGTTTTTTTCTGTCAGAATTTCACTTCACAGTTTATCACTAATACCAAACCATTTCGTTAATTTTATTTCATCATTTGTGTTTTTTTATCGTTTCCGATGGTCAAAGATAGGAGATATTCTTTTCATATTTTACCGTTAAATCACCCTTTTTTTAAAAAAATATGATATTTTTTTTCGTTGACTGAAATAAAAGGGCTGGTTAAAAAAAAAAAGCAATACTCCTAATTAGGAATATTGCTTTTAAATGCCCATTGTAAATGAGAAATCTACGATCGCATTTCAATTATTTCGATAGAATACTTTTTACTTTTACAAGTTCTACATCAAAAATCAACCAAGCATTTGGTGGAATTACTCCTCCAGCTCCGTTTGCGCCGTATCCTAATTCAGAAGGGATTAGCAAAGTTGCAGTTTCGCCTTCTCTTAACAACATAATTCCTTCATCCCAACCTTTGATCACTTGACCTACACCAATTGGAATATCGATCGGTTGATTTCTTTTGAAAGAAGAATCGAATTCGGTACCATCCACAAGTTTACCTGCATAATGTACGGCAACATCTTCCCCTTTTTTGGGTGCAACACCTTCTGTTTTTTTCGTAATTTTATAATACAATCCAGATGGAGTGGATTGCATGGTAGCTTTTAAATCATCAACTAACTTTTGTTGATTGGCTGCAAATTCTTCTTCTTTTTTCTTTTTATCAGCTTCTATTTTTGCCATTATTGCTTTATTGCCTTCTGCGATTTTGGCTTTACCTTCAGCGAAAATCTTAGCGGCATCATAACCTTTGTACTCGTCACCTTTAGAAAAAACAGAAACTTTTTCTAAAACAATATTGGTTTTAGGTTTATCCTGTGCTCCTTTGTCAACTTTAGCAATTACATCGATTACGTCTAAACCATTTACTACTTTACCAAAAATAGTGTGTCTTCCATCTAACCAAGGTGTCGCAACTTCAGTAATGAAAAATTGAGAACCATTTGTATTCGGTCCCGAGTTTGCCATAGAAAGAATACCTTTCCCAGTGTGCTGCAAACTGTTTTTTTCGTCATCGAATTTATATCCTGGATCTCCCATTCCTGTTCCAAGTGGATCACCACCTTGAATCATAAAATCTTTAATAACTCTGTGAAAAATAGTTCCATCGTAAAAAGGAACTCCTTTCGCTTTTGCTTTGTTGTCGATTTTTCCTTCAGCCAAGCCAACAAAATTAGCAACCGTAACCGGCGCATCTTTGTCTTCGAATTTCACAATCATATTTCCTTTTGACGTTTGGAAATTGGCATAAAGTCCTTCTTTCAGACCTTCGTAAGTTTCTTTGTCTACGTTCATTTTTTTATAAATTGAGTTGCAACTAGTGAGCGAAAGCGCCGCTATTGCGATTAAAAAATTTTTCTTTAGCATTACTATAAGATTTAAAGTACTTTTATTTTGATAATTAAAGGCATATCATTTGAAATTTTTTTGCTATCGCCATACGTTCCGAAAGCTAAAACTGATGGTACCAAAAGGGTTGCTTCTTCGTTTTTCTGTAAATATCTCAACGCATCTTCAACTGCTTTTAACTCTTCAAAACGTCCAAATTGAACATTTATTCTTTCTTTGGAGTCATCAAGAAGTTTAACCTGATCGAAATCAAAAATATCATACTTATAGGAAATGATATCACCATCAATTTTTCTAGGATTCTTCTGTAGATTTTCGATGTTTACCCAATAATTTAAGCTCATCGGATAAAATTTTTGGTTTTGACTTCTAATCCAGTCCTGAATTTGTATCCTTTCTGTAACGTTCAGACTTTTGGCTCTGTTTTTGGAAGTGCTCATATCCTTTTCACTCAAAAATCCACCAACAGGAGGATGAGTTTGTGTATTTTGTGCACAACTAAGAAGCAGGAGCGAAGAAATTACAATTATTTTTTTCATAAAAACTTTTGCGAAAATAAGAAATTCGCGCCACATTATAAAAAGAAAAAACCGGATAAAAAATTTTCCCGGTTTTTAGTATTTGTTAATCGAAAAATTAAACGGTTTCCAAAATATTTTTTTCTACCAAAACTCTCCAACCAAAAGGATCTTCAGCATTATTGGTTTGTATATCAACCAAATCTTTTTGAAGTGTTAAAGCGAAACTATCTTCTAAAGTTAGAATAGGAAGCATTAATTTTTCACCTTTATAACCTAAAGCTTGAAAAACGCTTGTTACCACTGCAGTTCCAACTCCCCAAACTTCTTTCAAAGTTCCATTTTTCTGAGCTTCAACAACTGCTTTTACAGAGATCGGTTCAATTTTCATTTCAATACCTCTCTTATTTGCGAGCGCTATAAAACTGTCTCTTGTAATTCCGTCGAGAATTTTTTCTGAAGTTGGCGGCGTATAAATCGTATCATTGATTCTTACAAAAACGTTCATCGTACCACTTTCTTCAAAAAATTCGTGGGTAGAATCATCGGTCCAGATGATCTGATCGTAACCTTCTTCCATCGCTAATTTTGTCGGATAAAAAGAAGCTGCATAATTTCCGGCTGCTTTTGCAGAACCTACACCTCCGTTTGCTGCTCTGGAATAAAAATCAGAAATCTTCACTGAAACAGGTTCGGTATAGTAACTTTTTGCGGGTGTTGCAACGATTGCAAACATATATTTATTGGCAATTCTGGCTTTCAACGCTTCTTCCGTAGCAAAAATAAGTGGACGAATATATAAAGACATTCCTTCACCTTGTGGAATCCAATTTCTGTCGATATCAACAAGTGCTTTCAAGCCTTCCAAAAACATTTCTTCAGTCACTTCCGGCATTGCAAGACGAGAAGCCGACTTATTAATTCTCACAAAATTCTTTTCAGGACGGAAAAGAAATACTTTTCCATCTTTATCTTTATAAGCTTTCATTCCTTCAAAACAGGCTTGTCCGTAATTTACTCCCATCATTGCAGGAGAAAACGGAAGTTGACCATAAGGAACCAATTGAACATCGCCCCATTTTCCGTCCTCGAATTCGCAGATTATCATGTGATCGATAAAAGTATTTCCAAAAGAAAAATTTTCGGGATCAAAACTTGAAATTCGTGGATTGGTAGATTTATGAATTATCATTTTAAAAATTATTTTTGATGTTCTACAAAATTAATATAATTTTTTAAATATCAAAATTTTAAATTAATTTTGGAAAAAATTAAGATGGAAAGAGAAATCAGAACCACTCAAGACGGCAGTAAAACATTATATATTAAAGATTTAAATGAGAACTATCATTCTCATCACGGTGCTTTACAAGAAGCCAATCATGTCTTTATTAAAAATGGATTAAATTTAGTTAATAATTACGAAATTAACATTTTAGAACTCGGTTTTGGTACAGGTTTAAATGCTTTAGTTACAATTAATGATTTTTTGAAAAATGACAAAAATCATGTAATTAATTATTTTACAGTTGAAAAATATCCCGTAAATATAGAAGAAGTGTCAGAATTGGATTACGGCTCTTCTTTTGAGCACCCAGAAATCAAAGATTTTTACGAAAAATTGCATCAATGCCCATGGAATGAAAAAACAGAAATTTTGTCCGGTTTTTTCTTTACCAAATTTCAGTGTGATTTTTTTGATATCGAAAACTTAACCCTTCCAAAAATTAATCTTGTTTATTATGACTGTTTTGGAGCGAGAGTTCAGCCTGATTTATGGGAAGAGAAAATATTTAAAATTGTTTCTAATACAATGGAAAATGAAGGATTAATTACCACCTATTCCTCTAAAGGGAGTGTTCGGAGAATTTTGAAAGACCTTAACTTTGAGGTAGAAAAAAAAGCAGGACCTCCAGGAAAAAGAGAAATGATGATTGCCACAAAAAGGAGCCATGAATACTGAACAAGGACTAAAAAACGCTAAATTTGGAATTACTCTTTTTAAATACTATTAAATATGATTGATAAAATAAATGTTAGAGTTTATGCTACAGCCCTTAAAGACAAAAAAATCCTATCCCTTCATGAAGAATATGTCGGAGAATATCTGCTGAAATTTGTGGGCGGCGGTTTAGAATTTGGGGAAAGCATCGTGGAATGTCTGCACCGTGAATTTGAAGAGGAGCTTAATTTAAAAATCAAAAATCTCGAGCATTTTTATACGCAGGAAGATTTTTTAGTATCTAAATTCCGAGACAATGAACAACTTTTAACCATTTATTATTTGGCAGAAATCGTAGATGAAGATGATTTAATCATTCGTGACTCTTGTATTGAAAAGGTAGAATGGATTTCTTTAGAAACCGACGAAAACCCATTTCCTTTGCCTGTTGACAAAATTGTTTTCGGTTTGCTAAAAAAGAGATTTTTATAGAATTTCGTTTAAAATTTTAGCCAGACGAAGACCGCCGTATAACAACTGACGTTCTAGCAACGACTCAAATTTATAATTGTAATCGTAAGAATAAGAAGCTTCAGCAACAGAATTTGAATAAATGCTGTTTGCTTGTTTTTGACTGTCGTAGAGCCAATCTTCTAAAGTACCATACTGGATCTGCTTTACTTCTTTTTTCGATTTCACATCTAAAACACCAGCAAACTCCTTGTAACTGTATTTCTGAAAATCAACCAATTTGGTATCCCATAAAGAATGAAGATTGGTGTTTTCTCCAAAAAATTTGAGTTTTATTTTATTTCCGCCAAGATCTTCTGCTCTTCCTACATGAAGCGGTTGAGCTGCATCTCCCATTAAGTGAATGAGGAATCGAAGGGCGATTTCTTTGTCTTTTAAAGAAGTGTTTTTATCCTTGATCTGTGCCGAAAGAATTTTTATTTGGGTATAAATGTTTGGTGCTTGCTGCGAATTGATACTTTCCGTAAAAGTTTGAATATTGGTTTTCGGATCACTATTGATGTAATGCCATTGCTCGGATTGCTTCCAAACTCCCGTTGTATCAGCTTTAATAAAATCTGGCCAATTCGCCCAATAGGCTAACTTTTCCTGTCCAATTATTTTTTTCAAGTGTCTTTTTGCTTTGCCAGAAAGATGGTTTTGGGCAATTTCTGCAATTACTCGATGACCGGTTGTACCCCAAGAATAAGCAAAATTAAAACTCAGAAGGAATACAATTAAGAGGAGGTTACTTATAATTTTTTTCACAATTATCTTTTAATTTTAAAATTTTTGTAACCCGGATAAGGCTGCAAATATCCTGCATTCCAGTTACTTTGAAGCAGCGCTTCGAGAAATTCATCCGTTCTATTTTTGTGTGGATCAAAAGGTTCTTTGATATCGACATCAGCAATATTTCCTTTCACATTCCACCAAAATGCACTCCAACCGCCACGCAATTCTTTTACAATTTCGTACACGGTTTTACCGGTCGCGCGATTCATTAATTTTGCAAAAACGCGTCCTTCAGTCGTGGTAAGATCTCGCAGTTGTTTTTCGTATTGATCCGCTAAAGCATTTTGTCGGGTACTGACATATTGTCTGCGAGAGGTCTTGTCTAAATTTTTAGATTCAATTTGAATATCCTCATATTGCTCCAATGCGGTAACAAAAAGTGGATAAACGCGACTCAATTTTTTATTAAGAAAATAGTAATAATTTTGGTCGAGTTGATTGTTGAACTTGGGTTTTTTGAATAAAATTAATTCATCCATTACCACCACATTTTCACCATTTATCTCGTAAATCCTCGCTTTTTGAGCCTCGTCGTAATAATATTTATTTCCTACATCATCCGTTTTTAACATTTCTGCTGGATATTGACTGATTGGCTTTGCGATTACAAGAGAATCTTTCTGTGCATTCACGAAAAGTGCAGTGAATAGTAGAAAAATTAAGATCAGTTTGTTAAATTTCATTACTTTTACTTCCTATAAAATCAAATTTTAGTGCACCAAAAATCATTCCCTTTACTATGAAATTTAAAAATAAATCTCTTCAATTTTTAGAAAAATATCTAAACACTGCATCGCCAACAGGTTACGAACACAACGGACAAAAAGTTTGGATGGATTACATCAAACCTTATGTAGATAAAATTGAATTTGACCATTATGGCACATGTTATGGCATCATTAATCCTGAAGCAGAATTTAAAGTTGTTATCGAAGCCCATGCGGACGAAATTTCCTGGTATGTGAATTACATTACCGATGACGGACTTATTTATGTCATTAGAAATGGAGGATCTGATCAAATGATCGCTCCTTCGAAAATTGTCAATATTCATGGTGAAAAAGGAATTGTAAAAGGTGTTTTCGGTTGGCCTGCAATTCATACCAGAATTGGAGCGGAGAAAGAAACCACACCGAAACTCGACAATATTTTCATCGATTGTGGTGCCACAACCAAAAAAGAAGTAGAAGATTTGGGAGTTTTTGTAGGAACCATGATTACCTATCCTGATGAATTTTTCGAATTAAATGATCGCTATTTTGTTTGCCGAGCTTTGGATAACAGAATTGGTGGATTTATGATTGCTGAAGTGGCACGACTATTAAAGGAAAACAAAAAAAATCTTCCGTTTGGTTTATATATAACCAATTCTGTTCAGGAAGAAGTTGGTTTATACGGTGCAGATATGATTGCAGATACCATCAAACCAAATATTGCGATTGTTACAGATGTTACGCATGATACTTCTACGCCGATGATCGAAAAGAAAAAAGAAGGCGATTTGAAATGTGGAGATGGTCCCGTAATTTATTTTGCACCAAGTATTCACCACATCATTCGCAACCTGATTGTAGAAACTGCAAAAGAAAATAAAATTCCTTTCCAGAGAGCGGCTTCGAGCAGAGCAACAGGAACCGACACCGACGCATTTGCACATTCTAACGGCGGAGTTCCATCGGCTTTGATTTCTCTTCCTTTAAGATACATGCACACCACGGTGGAAATGGTTTCTAAGAAAGATGTAGCAAATGTTATTGATTTGATCTACGAGACTTTATTGCAGATCAAACCTGAAATGAATTTGAAATATCATTAAAATACTACGCTAATTACTGCCCAACAAACAACATATAAAAAGTAAAAATGAAAACAAAAATGATTGCTCCTTCCCTACTTTCTGCAGATTTTGGGAATCTTCAAAGGGATATCGAAATGCTGAATCAATCACAAGCAGACTGGATTCATGTTGATGTGATGGACGGAAGATTTGTTCCCAATATTTCCTTCGGATTTCCAGTGATGAAAACGGTACAGCAATTTTCGAAAAAATTTGTCGATGTACATTTAATGATTGTTGAACCTGAAAAATATGTAGAAGAATTCATTAATCACGGTGCAGATTTAGTTTCTGTGCATTATGAAGCTTGCGTTCATCTTCATCGAGTGATTAATTTGATCCAAGAAAAAGGCGCAAAAGCTGGCGTTGTTCTCAATCCGTCAACTCCTGTTTTAATGTTGGAAGATATCATCGCCGATGTAGATTTGGTCTTATTGATGAGCGTAAACCCCGGATTTGGGGGACAGAAATTTATTGAAAACACCTACAAAAAAATCGCAGAAACAAAAGATTTAATTTTGTCTAATAATTCTACAGCTCTCATACAAGTTGATGGCGGTGTAAATTTAGAAAATGCATCCAAACTTTTCGAGGCAGGTGCAGATGTTTTGGTTGCCGGAAATGCAGTTTTTTCAACAGAAAATCCTGAACGAACCATTGAACTTTTGAAAATTTAAAAGAAAAGATTTTTTTGGTAAACTTAAAAATCTGACGGGACAATATTTAGATTAACTCTTGCTGCACCTTACTCTTTTAATTTCTTTTATTAAAGAGTAAACCTGTATCAAAAAAGAGTTTTTCCACGGTAAATTTGATAAAGTACCATTGTTTCTTCCAACCCAAAATTCAAATCGAAATTGAAAAATAAGATGGTCTTTTCATTATTCTTAAATTAAAAAAGACCTAAAAAAAAATGCTCAGTAAAACTGAGCATTTTTTTCAAAATATTGAATAGTTTAGAAAATTTCTCTTCCAGAAAAGTGAAACTGAGCTTCGATCAGCGCATTTTCATCAGAATCAGATCCGTGAACCGCGTTTTCTCCGATTGATCTTGCAAACATTTTTCTGATGGTTCCTTCCGCTGCATCTGCAGGGTTTGTAGCACCAATCAAAGTTCTGAAACTTTCAACAGCATTTTCGTTTTCCAAAACTGCAGCTACGATTGGACCAGAAGACATAAAATCTACCAACTCCCCATAGAATGGTCTTTCTGCGTGCACTTCATAAAATTTCTGCGCATCAGCAACGGTAAGTTGTGTTAGTTTTAAAGCTTTGATTTTGAAACCTGCTACTGCAATTTTTCCTAAAATAGCACCAATATGGCCATCTGCAACTGCATCTGGTTTGATCATGGTGAATGTAATTTTACCTGACATATATCTTGTTTTATTGTGCTGCAAAAATACAAAAAAGTTTCCTACCTTTGCACTGGAAGTTCATAATAATTGAGTAGTCAGTTTTTAATTGGCACGGAAATTGTAATTATTTTTCCGATTCTCATGTTTAATTTGAGTTTTCATGGTTATTAGTTTTTACCCAGCTTCGGCTGGGTTTTTTATTGCGCCGTATTTTCTTCGGCTTCCTCCATGAGTTTTAAGTAGGTCATGTACCGTGTTTCCTCGATCTCTCCGGTTTCGATGTTTTCTACAACTGCACATTTTGGCTCATTGATGTGCATGCAGTTATGGTATTTACAACCTCTTCCAATGCTGAAAATTTCAGGGAAATAGTGCTGAATTTCTTCTTTCTGCACATCGATCATTGCAAATTCCCGAACTCCGGGTGTATCAATCACACTGCCTCCAAAATCCCAAAAATGCATCTGAGCAAACGTTGTAGTATGTTTTCCCTTTAATAATTTTTCGGATATTTCAGACGTTCTGATATTTAATGCAGGTTGTAATGCATTGACCAAAGTCGACTTTCCACTTCCGGAATGTCCGAAAAAGACAGAAACTTTATCGGTAATCGTTTTCTGTAAAATTTCTAAATTCACTTTAGAATAAGAAGAAATTTCTAAAGTATCGTAACCAATATGGTGGTAAAGTGCTTCAATAGTCTTAACCACTTCCATCTCATCCTCGCTCAAAACATCTATTTTATTAAATAAAATGAGTGGTTTGATGTTGTAAGCTTCACAACACGCCAAAAACCGATCAAGAAAACCCAATGAAGTTTCAGGATGTTTTAAGGTGTAAATAAAACAGGCAACATCAATATTTGATGCAATGATATGAGCTTCTTTCGAAAGATTGGTTGATTTTCGAATAAGGTAATTTTTCTTCGGTTCAATCTTAGTGATCCACGCAACATTGTCAATTTCCAAAGAAAACTCCACCAAATCTCCTACAGCAAGTGGATTGGTTAATCGGGTTTTAATCAATTTAAATTTCCCCCGAATTCTAGCCTCGAAAATTTTATTCGATTCCTGTTCTAAAACTTGGTACCAACTTCCTGTCGATTTTATGATGAGTCCTTTCAAATTAGATGGGATTTTTTAAAGAATTTACAGTCATTAGTAAAAATGGCAAAGCTTTCGAATAGTCAAGTTCACTATATTCTAAACCTATTATTTGCAAATTGAAATAATAATCGGAAATATTTTTGTAGTAATTTTTCTCCAGAGGAATTGCAAACGCATTTATTCCCAACTTTTCCAAGAGAAACCATTTTTCTAAAAGTCTTGCTGATCGACCATTTCCGTCGTTCATCGGATGAATTTTAGCAAAAGCTAAATGAATAAAAGCCGCATAATATAAAATTTCTGTTTCGGTAATTTCTGTTCGCAATAAATATTCAATATCCGAAAATAATTTTTCTAATTCTACTGTTACTTGAAATTGATTTACAGCGACATACACTATTTTTCCTTTTTCATTAATGACACTCATCAAATTATTTCGAACCCTGCCTCGTTGATTTTCAGGAAGAATATTCTTGCTCAAAATTTGATGAACATTAAAAAAATTAAAAAGATTGAGCTTATTATTTTTAATAAAAAGATAGGCATCAAAAAGATCATCTACCCTTTTTGTAAGATCGGGCAAAAATTCTACATGCTGAAATTTATGTTTCAAATAACTATCAAGTTCTATATTTTCACCTTCAATTCTCGATGAATAAACAGAAGAAACGGAATTATAAAATTCAAAATAATCGAGATCAATATCTTCTTCCGCCAAATTATTCATTGATTTTACTGGAGAAAAATCGACATTTTCTTTAAAATCATTGAGCAATATGGCGGGAAGAAGATTCATGAATTCGGATTAAATATTATTCTGTACCTCGATCGATTCTTCATGAATGGCCTTGAAAACTTTCTCGATAAATTCTGAAGACATTCCGGTTTCATCGGCTTTTTGAAGGGCATATTCGGTGATAATCTTCCAACGTTCTGGTTGAAAAATAGCAATATTGTTTTCCTTTTTTAAAGTTCCAATTTTCTCAGAAATTTTCATTCTTTGTGATAAAAGTTCGATCAAATTGAAATCGAGATCTGAAATCAAAGTTCTGTGACGTCCCATTTCATCATCAAAAACGGAAATATCAGAATTTCTGATCTGTAAATTGTTGATCAATTCTGCCAAAACTTCCGGCGTGATTTGTTGGGAAGCATCACTCCAAGCTTCGTCGGGATTGCAATGACTTTCGATAATCATTCCTTCGTAACCAACATTCATCGCTTCTTGCGCAATTCCTGCTAAACCAGTTCTGTTCCCACAAATATGTGATGGATCAACGAGCATTGGAATATTCGGATACTGATTTTTGAAATCTAAAGCAATCTGCCAGTTTGGAATATTTCTGTATTTTGTTTTTTGGTAAGTGGAAAAACCTCGATGAATAACGCCTAAATTTTTCACATCTTGTCCCAAAAGTCTTTCTAAAGCTCCGATCCATAAAGCCAAATCTGGATTTACAGGATTTTTTACAAAAACAGGTTTATCAGTTCCTTTTAAAGCTTCCGCGATTTCTTGAACAGTGAAAGGATTTACGGTAGAACGTGCGCCAATCCACAAAATATCAACATCTGCTTCTAAAGCTGCAGCAACGTGATGCGCATTGGCGACTTCTGTTGCAGTTTTAAAACCATATTCTTGTTTTACTTTTTTTAACCAGCCTAAACCAATCGTTCCCACGCCTTCAAAACCATTAGGTTTGGTTCTTGGTTTCCAAATTCCTGCCCGGAAAATTGGAACTTCGGCATTGCTTTCTTTAATTCTTTTTGCTGTTTCAAGCATTTGAGATTCACTCTCTGCACTGCAAGGTCCTGCAATGATTATCGGTTTTGGGAATTCTTTCACCCAATTATTTTCTAAATTTTTTAAATCCATTTCTTTCGAACGAGTTAACTTTTGATTAACTGCTTTATATATTAATTAAAATCAAATTTGAACAAATCATCTAAATCCCGCAAAACAGGATTGACGTCGGCAAATTTATCGAAAATCTTTCGTTTGGTCATTATTTCTTTTTTCAAAGAAATATCGTTTTTATAGATGATGTTGATATTATAATGATTCACTTTGTGCATAAAATGATTAAAAAAATCAGTCCGGATTTTCTCAAACTCACTCTTTGCAGAATCTGATGGATAGGTAATTTCTACCACATCCTCCTCCTTTTTATAAAGTTTAAAAGAGTTAACTGCATTGTAAATCAGCACCTCTTTTCCCTGTAATTCTACCAAAAACTTTTTCCATTCGACCTGCAAATCTGTATCGGTAAAGTGATTGCTTGGTAATTCTTCTTTTTCGGAATGTGTTTTTACTTCCTCTTCAGTTTCAGTTTTGTGCAACGCCGCAGAAATACTAAATTTTGAAGGAATTTTTGGCTTTCCGAGTGGTTCAGCGGTTTTCAAAATCACTTTTGGAATTTCCTTGGGGAAATTTTCAGGGACTTCAGTCTTTATTTCTAACTTGGAAACTTGAGGAACTTGTGCACTAACTTT
>Ga0116183_1002297_pt1 | contig 20803 bp, 15 predicted proteins | sample AD_UKC078_MetaG_FD_89753 | JGI IMG/M metagenome (GOLD analysis project Ga0116183, IMG submission 89753) | Active sludge microbial communities of municipal wastewater-treating anaerobic digesters from USA - AD_UKC078_MetaG | ecosystem: Engineered > Bioreactor > Anaerobic > Digestate | place: USA... | reverse complement strand
TGTACAGTCGGCAGCAGCACAACAACGAGCGGTTGCAGGAGAGCAAGCGGGAGCTGGAGGCCATTCTTGCGGATCTGCGCGACCGCGATCGGGCGCTCGGGGCGGCCGAGCAGATCGGCGGGTTGGGGGTCTATTCCGTCGATCTGGCCAGCGGTGCTGCGCGGGGGACGGCCCAGTTGCGGGCCATCTTTGGTGTCGGGGCGGATGAATGCTTCGATCTGCAGGGCTGGGTTGCGCTGATTCACCCGGATGACTGCGAGCGCGTGACAGCGCTGTTCATGGACGGCCTGCTTGTCGAAGGCCGGGTTTTTGACTGCACTTACCGGGTTGTCCGGCCAGACGGGGAGGTACGCTGGGTGCACGGCATCGGCAGGCTGTCGCGTGATGCCGCCGGTCAGGCGGTGAGTGTGCACGGCGCAGTGCAGGACATCACCGAGCGAACGAATGCCGAGGCGTCCTTGCAGGAGGCTCTCGACGAGCACGAAAAGCTGGTCGCGCGGATTCCGGTCGGAGTCTTCAAGCAAAAGGTCGGGCGAGACGGCAGGATCGGCTTTGTCTACGTGAGCCCGTGCTTTTGCGAGCAGCTTGGCCTGAGCGTGGAGGTGGTGCTTGCCGACGCCCGCGCGGTGTTGCGCTGCATTCATCCGGACGATATCGCCGATTTTGGCGCGCGCTGCCGGTCTGTGCTCGACAACCCGGGGCCCTTTGCCTGGGAGGGGAGGGTATTGGTGGGCGGCATGCCACGCTGGGTGTCGGTGCTATCGACCCCCACGATTCTTGGCAACGGTGAGCTGCTGTGGGAGGGCGTGCAGTCAGACGTGACCGACCGCAAGCTGGCCGAGATCGCCCTGCGCGAGAGCGAGGAACGTTACCGCTTGCTGCTGCAGCATTCGCCGGTCGGCATCCTGCATTTCGGCAATGACCTGAAGGTGAGCTACTGCAATGTGCAGTTCGCCCAGATCATGCACGCACCTCACGCGTACATGCTCACCCTCGACTGCAGCGCCTTGAAGGATCCGTGCGTGCTTCCCGCCATGCGCGCGGCGCTCGAGGGCCGCTATGGCGAATATGCGGGTCCCTACAGGACGACTTATGCCGGGCAGGAGTTGAACATCGCCATGAACTGCGCGCCGGTGCGCGATGAGGGGGGGCATATCGTCGGCGGCATTGCCATCTTGCAGGACATCACCGAACGCGTGCTGAAGGACCGGGAGCTGACCCGCTACCGCGACAGCCTTGAGGAACTGGTGGCCGAGCGTACCGCCGACCTGGAGGCTGCCCGTGCCGAGGCTGAACGGCTGGCCCGGGTAAAGAGCGAATTTCTTGCCAATATGAGCCACGAGATCCGCACGCCTCTCAACGGCGTGCTGGGGCTGGCCCATATCGGCTTCCGGGAGAGCAAGGGCCGCGACAAGGCACAGGATACCTTCGCGCGCATCGTTTCCTCGGGCCAGCTTCTGCTGGGCATCATCAACGACATTCTCGATTTTTCGAAGATCGAGGCCGGCAAGTTGCGGGTCGAGGTGATTCCCGTTGATCCCGGACGGGTCATCGGGGAAACCCTCGAGCTGATGGAAGAGCGCGCCGAGGCCAAGGGCTTGGTCTTGCGCTTTATTCGCCTGTCACCCTTGCCGCGTCACTGCCTCGCCGACCCGCTGCGTATCGGTCAGGTGCTGCTCAACCTGCTTTCCAATGCGATCAAGTTCACCGAACAGGGCCGCGTGACGCTGTGCGCCGGTTACGACAAAGGACAGCTGGTGTTCCAGGTCAGCGATACCGGCATCGGTATGAGTGCCGACGAAATCGCCAAGGTTTTTGCGCCCTTCGAGCAGGCCGATAACTCCATCACCCGCAAGTTTGGCGGTACCGGCCTGGGCCTCACCATCACCCACCGCATCGTTGAACTGATGGGCGGCACCCTGTGTGCGCAGAGCGAGCCAGGACAGGGCAGCCTGTTCGAGGTGCGCTTGCCCAGCGCGGAGGTCAATGTCACCGAAAGTCCTGCTGACGCGGTCGGACCGGCAAACGTGGCGCCCGCCGCGTCGGGGGGCCGCCTGGCCGGCTATAGCGTGTTGGTGGCCGAGGATAACGAGGTCAACCAGATGGTGCTGGAGGAACTGTTGCTTGATGAAGGTGCCGTCGTGACCCTCACAGATAACGGTCAGGAGGCCGTGGATTGCCTGCGTGCACGTGGCGCTGAGGCCTTCCAGGTGGTGCTGATGGATGTGCAGATGCCGGTGATGGATGGCTATGCCGCCACCCGCGAGATTCATGCCCTGGCACCGGACCTGCCGGTGATCGGGCAGACCGCTCACGCTTTCGACGAGGAGCGCGCACGTTGCTTTGCGGCCGGCATGGTGGCCCACCTGGCCAAGCCCATCGATCCAGAAAGGCTGGTCAAGGCGATCCTTCATTTTGGTTTGCGGGTCTGATGGGGGACTGGCAAATCCGCGGCGATACGGGGGGAACCCTCCATCTGCATATGAATCAAAAATTTATGGTTCTGGCGAGTTGCCCGTAAAGCCGGACGATGCTCCGCCGGATCGGAGAGGGAGTGCCACTCATGAAAAATGAATCCCGTTCAGGCGTGCCCCCGGCGGGGGAAGCGTCCTTTCGGCGGGTCGTGGAATGGGCGCCGACAGCGATGGTCATGGTTGATCGGGAAGGGCTCATCGTGCTGATCAATGCCCAGGCCGAGCGAGTATTCGGCTATCCCCGCGAGGAATTGCTGGGGCAGTCTGTCGACAAGCTGTTGCCGGCGCAATTCTCCGGGCGGCATCCGGCCTATCGGGAGAGTTTCTTTACCGATCCGCATCCGCGTCCGATGGGCTCTGGGCGCGACCTTTACGCCCGGCATCAGGATGGCAGCGAATTTCCCGTCGAGATCGGCCTCAACCCGATTGAGACAGATGATGGTGTGATGGTGCTGGCTTCCATCGTCGACATCACCGAACGCCAGCGTGCCCAGCAGAAACTGGAGAGTGCGCTGCAGGAAAAAACAGTGTTGCTCAACGAGGTACACCATCGGGTGAAGAACAATCTGCAGGTCATATCGAGCCTTCTCAACCTGCAGGCCACCCACACCAGCGACCCGCGCCTGCGCGCCATTCTGGCCGAGAGCCAGAACCGGGTGCGCGCCATGGCGCTGACCCACCAGCTGCTCTACGAGCGCAAGGACTTCTCTCGAGTCGATCTCGGTGAGTACCTTGAACGTCTGGCGCAGCTGCTGCTCAGCAGCTATCGCGAAGACAGCGCCCATATTTCGTTGCGCAGGGCACTGCCATCGGCCCCCCTGTTTCTCGACCTCGAACGAGCCATTCCCTGCGGTCTGGTGGTCACCGAACTGGTCACCAACGCCTTCAAACATGCTTTTCCCGAGGGGCGCACGGGCGAGGTCCGGATCGAGTTGCATGCACTGGACGATGAACTGGAGCTGATCGTTGCCGACGATGGCGCCGGCCTGCCCGCAGACTTTGATCTGGCGGACGTGAAGTCGCTGGGCTTGCAGCTCGTTCCGCTGCTGGCTGACCAGTTGGGCGGTCGTTTTACTGTGGCAGGCGGGCCGGGCGCACGATTTTCTTTGCGCTTCCCTTCCGCTTTGCCGGTACGGAGGGCGATATGACCATTACAAAGCAGATCAACCTGATGCTTGTCGAAGATGAACGCATCGTTGCCTTCGATCTGAAAAACCAGCTGCAGTCCCTTGGCTACCGCGTGGGTGCCATGGTGGGGAGCGGCGAGCAGGCGGTGCAGTGCGTGGCCGAGCTTGCCCCTGACCTTGTGTTGATGGATATTCACCTTGAAGGTGCCATGGACGGTGTTCAGGCCGCCACCGCGATCCAGGAGCAGCACCAGATTCCCGTCATTTACCTGACCGCCTTCGCCGAGGATGACACCCTGCGTCGGGCGCTGGAGAGCCGCCCCTTCGGCTACCTGGTCAAGCCTTGGGACGTGCGCGAATTGCATGCATCGATCCAGATGGCGCTGGCGCGGCGGGAAGTCGAGATGGCCGTGGAAAGAAGCGAGCTGCGCCTCAAGCTGGCAATGGATGCTGCCTCCCTGGGGGTTTTCGAATGGCAGCCGCTGGACGACCGGTTCCATGGTGACGGTCATCTCAAGGCCATGTTCGGCGACAGCCAGATGCCTCTCGACGAGTCGTGGGAGAACACTTTCCTGTCTCGTGTGCATGCCTGCGATCGCGCGCGGGTCGTCTCCAGCCTGAGTGACGCGCTGTCCGGTCCCGAGGCGGTGCGTATCGAATTCCGCACTGCCCGAAATAATGGCGGGCCGCATTTTCTTGAAGCCAACGTGAAGGTGCACCAGAGCACCAAAGCCGAGCGGCGGGTTGTTGGCGTGCTGCAGGACGTGACCCAGCGCCACACGACAGAAGACCGCTTGCGTCAGTCCAGCGTGGTCTTCCATACCGCCGCCGAAGCCATCGTGATCGCCAGTGCCGAGCGCCGCATCGGCGCCGTCAATGCGGCGTTTACGCGGATCACCGGTTACAGCGAATCCGAAGCCCTCGGCTTTGATGCGGACGTGTTACTGCGCATCGGTCGCGACCTCGAGGACAGCGGTCAGTTCTTTGCCAGCCTTGATGCGAGTCCGGACGGCTACTGGCAGGGCGAGGTATTTTGTCAGCGCCGGAACGGCGAGCGTTTTCCCGCCTGGCAGAGCCTGAGCGTGGTGCGCAATAGTGCCGGGGGGGTTGGTAACTACGTGATCGCTTTCTCGGATGTCAGCGAAATGCATGTGGCTGAGGAGAAGCTCCACCACCTCGCTCACCACGACCCCCTGACCGGCCTGCCCAACCGCCTGCTGTTCGATGACCGCATCGAGCAGGCCATCGAACAGGCCAGGCGGCTGAAGCAGCACTGCCTGCTGCTGTTCCTCGATCTCGACAGCTTCAAGGTGGTGAATGACACGCTCGGCCATATCGTGGGGGACGAGTTGCTGCGCGTGGTGGCCGGGCGCTTGCGCAATGTCCTGCGCGGCAGCGACACCATTGCCCGACTGGGGGGCGATGAGTTCGTCATTCTTGCCGGTGGTGGCGCCAGTCCCGAGTACGCCGCCGATCTGGCGCAGAAAGTCCTCAATACCGTGAGTTCGCCGGTCAGCCTTGGTACCGAGTGTGTGACGGTGTCGGGCAGCATCGGCATCGCCGTCTATCCCGGCAACGGAAATGACCGGCACCAGCTGATGCGCGCCGCCGACATCGCCATGTATTCGGCCAAGTCGGCCGGCCGCAACCGCTACCAGTTCTATTCCCAGGACATGGCCGAGCGCAGCAACGAACGCCTGAGCATGGAGCAGGGCCTGCGCCGGGCCATCGACGACGAGCAACTGCTGGTCTATTACCAGCCGCAGGTCGATCTGGCCGACGGACGCATTTTTGGCGTCGAGGCACTGGTGCGCTGGCACCACCCCGAACTGGGGATGATTCCGCCGGTGCGCTTCATTCCGATTGCCGAGGAAAGCGGCGTGATCGACCGCCTTGGCCGCTGGGTGCTGGAGCGTGCCTGCCGCGACATTCTGGGTTTGAGTCAAAGTCTTGGCCAGCAACTGGGCCTTGCCGTCAATGTGTCGGCCCGCGAATTCACCCGCGACGACTTTGTCGCTACGGTGCGCGACACGCTGGCCCGCACGGGCTTTCCGGCTGCCAGCCTGGAGCTGGAAATCACCGAGAGCACCCTGCAGGTGATCGAACGCAGTGTCGGAATCCTTGGCGAGCTGAAAGCGATGGGTATTTCCATCAGCATTGATGACTTTGGTACCGGCTATTCATCCCTGAGTGTGCTGCGCGACCTCCCCATCGACCGTATCAAGATCGATCGCTCCTTTGTTCAGTACCTGCCGGAGAAAACCGACGGAATTGCCATCGTCGAAGCCATCGTGGCGATCGCCTCGTCCCTGCGCATGGAGATCATCGTGGAGGGCATCGAGCGCCCCGAGCAGGCGGCAAGCTTGCTGCGTCTGGGCTGCGGCGCGGGGCAGGGCTATCTGTTCAGCCGCCCCGTTCCGCACGCAAGCCTGATCGACCTGCTTACTCGCGGCGGGCCAGCACCATCAGGTTTCGCGGCGTGAGCGAGCGTTCGCAAAAGGTGCCGACCTCAACGTCGAAGCCGGCTTCTTCGAGGCCCAGCGCCACATCCATGACCAGCCACATCTCCAGTGCGCGCCGAAAGGCATGGCGCACCAGCTCAAGGCGCCGTACATCGGCGCGCCGGGCTTCGCCGACGGCCAGCCAGTGCGGCCAGTCGACGACGTCCGGCAGGGGCAGCTTTTCGCGCTGGGCCAGCAACCGGCAGTAGGTGGCAAAGTCGCCCGACAGCCAGATCGATGGCACCGGCTTGAAGGGGCGAATGGCCTCGCCGAGGAGATCATTGCGCAGAGCGATGAAAGCGAGCTTCCATGCCTGGTCGCGGGCCAGGCGCTGGCGGATGCGTTGCGCTGCGGTGACCGTTTCGGTGACCGCCAGGCGCAGCGCACCGCCATCAAGGTGTAGTGTCGCGTCGCGGCTCAGGGGGCGATAGCCGTCCTGCGCACCGCGGTAATAGCAGCACGGGGCGATGCGGTAGCTGTGGGCGCCGTCGTCGGCGGCGGTGCGCACCAGCGCGCGGTGCAGTTCGCCGCACGCATGCAGGGCCAGTACCGAGTGGTCGCGCACGTGGCTACGTGATGAGTCGTCGAGGGCGTCGGCACACAGCACCGTTTGCGCGACGCCGGCACGGCTGGCCAGACGCGCGGCGTCCTCGCATAGGGCCGGGTCGATTTCCAGCGAGCTGACGGGTAGGTCGTCGGTGAGTGCCAGGCGCCGTCCGAGGTGCCCCTTGCCGGCACACCATTCCAGCAGCGGTGCCCGTGAAACCGGCCCATGGGCGGCAAACGCATCAATCTGCTCGCGTTTGCGTCCAGGTACTTTCCAGTCGAAATGCACATCGCAGGGCGGGAGCGCGCGGGGCGGCAGCTGCGGCACCTCGCACAGGACCGCCAGTTGCTGGGCGACCGGCAGCCGCTCGCCCAGCCACGCCAGACTGGCCTGCGGGTCACCGGTGAATTGCTCCAGCAGGTCTTCGTCGAGGCCGAGGACATCTTCGGTCAGGGACGGCCAGTGCGCGCACCAGTCGGGCCGGCGAACGTAAAACGGCAAGGGTCGCCACAGCGCCTCATGGGCCGTCAGGACCGATTGCAGTTCAAGGAAACGTTCGCGATTGTTCATGCGGCGGGGAAGGGCCTCTGTCCGGGTGAGGCCGAATACTAATGCCATTCCGCGACAGGCTTGCCACGCAGCCCCTGGCGCTGCTCGAACGAGCGCATCGGTGTTTGTGCGTGGCGGCGGTCCGTGCCGTCCACGCTGCCGTCGGCGGGTGATACAGGACTTACGGGAAATAATCGTCGTTGTAACCACCCTCGGTGGTATCGAGTCCTGCGAGACGCGGAAAGCAGGCAAGCCAGTGCAGACGGTTGCCGGCGTATTTTTCGAGTAGATCCGAGAGCAAGGTGTCGACGGACACACGGACAAAGCGCTTTCCGGATGTCAGGATGGCCTGCTCCTCCACAGCGAAGAGCCCATCACTCAGTTCGACCTGGGGGCAGTTGGAATAGGCCTTGAATTCCTGCGCCGGCCTGAGACATCCGGGATCGCCGCGCAGGATTGCAGCGACTTGGCGTGCGGAAATGAAGCGCCCCACAGGTGTGTAAAAGAGGACCGAGGTGTCCTTCGGAACACTCGTAAATGCATTCGCCGCGCCCCTTCTATCCCAGCTCCCGTGACCTAACAGATAAATATCAGCCATATGGGCAAGACCTTTCGTGTTGAGTAAGTGGAAGGTGAGGGCTTGGTGGCGCAGTCATTTGACACTCTAGACCCCCCCCGCGGTTTTGCAAGGCCTCCGCCGGCATCAAGCAGGCCGGCTAGGTTCGCAAGGCGCGAAGTTCCTTGTTCATGAAGCGCAGCCGCATGGCCAGAATGCTGGCGATGCCCTCGAAGATGTAGGCAGAGGCAGGGCCGGATCCGGCGCTTGCGGCATCGAAGCGGACGCGGGACAGGATGAAGCAGTCGGTATCGGTCAGTGCAATGGCGTCGGCACTGCGCCGCTGGCTGTCGAGAAAGCCCATCTCGCCAATGAAGTCGCCCCGGCCGAAGGTGCCGATGTGCCAGATGTTCTTTTTCTTGAGCGGCAGTTCCACGCGCACCGTGCCACGACGGATGAACAACAGGTCGCCGCCGGGCGTGCCTGCGTCGAAGACCCGGCTTCCGGCTGCAAAGTGCTGCCGTTCGATGATCTGATCGAGGCTGGTCAGAGTTGCCGGCTTCCAGCCCAGCAAGTGCTCCAGTTCGGCGAGTTCAAGTGGTGGGCCGCTGTCTTCCACAACGTAGGCTGCAGCCTTGAGCTGTTCGCCTTCGACCCATTCCAGCGCCTCGTCGAGCTGCCGGAAGGCGAGCGCCTTGCTGGTATCCCTGACCAGCCCCACTTCACGCAGGTAGCGCTTCATCTTCAGGCCGCTTGGCAGGCCACGGGGAATCTCCGTAAAGATCAGGTAGGCGCCGACGCTTTCGAGCCGATCCTTGATTTGTTCGAGAACGTGGGTGGCGGTCAGATCGAGCGACTGGACCCGGCGCATGTTGAGGATCACGTAGGTGCGCGGGCCGATTTCCGGCTCCAGGGCAAGGTAGAGCTGATTCGCCGTACCGAAAAACAGGCTGCCCTGCAGCTCGACGATGACCGTCTTGCTACCGCTACGCGACAGGATCGACAGCTCCTGGTCGTGCCGCACAACCTTCGAGAACTGCTCTCCGCCCTCGATCTTGCGGTGCAGGATGGTGCTCCTGGTCTGTTCGCGGATATAAAGACCGATGGCGAGCAGGATGCCGACCCCCGAGGCCGCGATCAGGCTGACCGACAGGGCGGTAAGGATGACGGCGACAATGACCATGAAGTCGACGCGGGTCGATTTGCTCTGGAAAAATTCGAGACTGTGCTGATCGATCATGCGATAGCCGATGACCAGCAGAATGCCGCCCAGCGCCGCGATCGGTATCCAGGCGACGAGGGGCGAAAGGACAAGAAAAGCGATCAGGGAAAATGCACCCTCGAGCATGCCGGAGCGGCGGGTTTGGGCGCCACTGGCCAGATTGACCATCGAGGCACCCATCTGACCGGCGCCCGGGATGCCGCCAATGAGCGCCGAGCCTGCATTGCCGAGCCCTTGGGCCAGTAACTCGCGGTCCGGATTGTGGTGCGTACCGGTGAGGGCGTCGAGTACGACACTGGTCTTGAGGGTGTCGATTGACAGCAGGACGGCAAGGGTTAGTGCAGGCAGCAGAATCAACGGCAGCAGGGCCGGGTCGAAGGCGCGCAAGGTGTGGAAGTTTCTCGTCAGGGCTTCCGGCAGATTGCCGACGGCGGCGCTGAGGGGGCCCACCACCAGCGGGTTGTTGACGGTGTTCCAGAGGGCGTGATCGGTCAGCCCGAGCCCGAGGTAGGCGAGCACACCAACGAGCATTGCGAGGATTGAGGCCGGCACCACGCGGATCACGCGCGCTGCCGTCAGCATCGTAACAAGCACCAGAACGCCAACTACGAGGCTTTGCCAGTGCCATGCCGACGGAGTGGTGAGCGCCTGCCAGAAGCCCATGCTCTCGGGCACGCCAAGTACGCGCGGAAGCTGGCCGCCGATGATGGTCAGGCCCACCCCGCTGAGATAGCCACAGACCACCGGATAGGGAACGTACTTGATCAGACGGCCGACACCGACAAGCCCCAGGCAGATCTGGATGCATCCGGCCAGCAGACCGATGAGCATGAGCATCAGTATGCTCGATTCAGTGTTGATTCCCTGACGTGCAAACTCGATGGCCACGGCCACCAGGACGGCTGCCGCCGGGGCACACGGCGCGGTGATCAGGCGGTCCGTGCCGCCGAAGGCCGGCGCGATCAGCCCCAGAGCAGTTGCGCCGAGAATCCCGGCCAGCGCCCCTTGCGCAACGTTGCCGGCGCCCAGTGGTGAAAAAATCGTGACGCCGAAGGCAATGGCCGACGGGAGGGCGACCAGCATTGCCGCCAGGCCGCCCCACAGATCACCGGGCCAGGATGATGCCCCGGACTTTTCCATTTCTATCTTCCCCGGTTGGCGGAGCACGGCCGGATCACTCGGGTGCCTTGTAAACGAGCACCTTCAGCGAGCGCTCGCTCGACACATCGGCAAATGCGGCCGGATTGGACAGCCGTTGCTCAAACTTGAGTCCGGGCGCCAGCGCCTGCATCTGCTCCTGCAGGAAGGCGACGCCCAGCTTGGGCGAGTTCAGGCACAGCAGCGCGTGCCCGCCGGAGGCCAGCAGGTCAGGCAGGCGGCGCATGAGTCGAGCATAATCCTTTTCGGCCACGAAGCTGCCCTTCTGGTAGCTGGGCGGATCGACAATGATCAGGTCATACGGGCTGCCGCGGGTGATCTTGCCCCACGAGGCAAAGATGTCATGGGGCAGGAAACTGGCTCCGGCGGTGAGCCCGTTGAGCAGGTGGTTCCGTTTTCCGATGGCCAGGGCGCTGTCACTCATGTCCATATTGACCACCTGCCGGGCCCCGGCCAGCAGCGCCACCACCGAGAAGGAGCAGGTGTACGCGAACAGGTTGAGCACCTTGAGCCCGCGTCGGGTCGCCACATGCTCGCGCACCCAGCGCCGGCCCTCGGCCATGTCGAGGAAGAAGCCGTGGTTCAGCCCCTTCGGCAGATGCACCCGGAAACGGGCCCCGTTTTCGGTGACCACATGCGGTTCGGGAACGCTGCCGGCCATCAGGCGTGTCTCCGCCTGGGCTTCATGGCGGTATTGAAAGACCCAGTTCAGGGGCTCGGCGGGGTTCAGCTGCATCCAGCGCGCGGACAGGGCCGCGTGAATGGTGGCCAGCTCGGCGTCGGTGACGGGCTGGAAACTGGTCACTACCCAGACCGGCGCAAAGGCGTCCAGCGTCCAGTGTTCGCAACCGGGGTGGAGTCCGCCCCGTCCGTGGAAGATGCGTCGCGCATCGGCGGGCATGCTCATCGTGGCGATGGCATCGAGTAAGGCTTGCATGGGTTTTGGCGTTCAGATGGGCGGCCAGCAATGTAGCAGACAACAAACAGGCCGGTGGGCATGCAGGGCGGCACTATGGATCCCATTGCTAGAACCAATTGGGTTGATGCGGGCCCAAGCCCTAGACTGGATCAAGTAGTCAATGACGAGCAGCCAAAGGAGAGAACCATGTCAGACGAAGCAAAATGCCCGTTCGCGGGTGGAGCCCGCAAACACCCGGCCGCAGTGGGTACGGCAAACGCAGACTGGTGGCCCAATCAGCTGAACCTGAAGATCCTCCACCAGCACTCCTCGAAGTCCGACCCCATGGGTGAGGCGTTCAACTATGCGGAGGCCTTCAAGCGCCTCGATCTGGATGCGCTGATCAAGGATCTGCACGTCCTGATGACCGATTCGCAGGACTGGTGGCCCGCCGACTTCGGTCATTACGGGCCGCTGTTCATCCGCATGGCGTGGCATAGCGCCGGCACCTATCGCATCAGTGACGGTCGCGGTGGCGCCGGGAGGGGCAACCAGCGCTTCGCGCCCCTGAACAGCTGGCCGGACAACGTCAACCTCGACAAGGCGCGCAGGCTGCTTTGGCCAATCAAGCAAAAGTACGGCCGCAACATTTCCTGGGCCGATCTGATGATCCTTACCGGCAACGTGGCGCTGGAGTCCATGGGCTTCAAGACCTTCGGTTTTGCCGGCGGGCGCGAGGACATCTGGGAACCGGAGGAAGAGGTTTACTGGGGGGCCGAGAAGACCTGGCTGGGCGACCAGCGCTACTCCGGCGAGCGCGAGCTGGAGAACCCGCTTGCCGCCGTGCAGATGGGTCTGATCTACGTGAACCCGGAAGGCCCGAACGGCAACCCGGACCCGCTCGCCGCAGCACGGGACATCCGCGAGACCTTTGCCCGCATGGCGATGAACGACGAAGAGACCGTCGCGCTGATTGCCGGCGGCCACACCTTCGGCAAAACGCACGGCGCTGGCGACGCGAAACTCGTGGGCCCCGAACCGGAAGCGTCCGGCGTCGAGCAGCAAGGGCTGGGCTGGGCGAGCAGCCATGGCAGTGGAAAAGGCGGTGACACAATCAGCAGCGGCCTGGAAGTCACCTGGACCACGACTCCCACGCAGTGGAGCAACAACTTCTTCTCGAACCTGTTCGGCTATGAATGGGAACTGACGAAGAGCCCGGCCGGTGCGCATCAGTGGACACCGAAAGGCGGCATGGGCGCCGCTACGGTGCCGGATGCCCACGACCCGTCGAAGCGCCACGCGCCGGCCATGCTGACCACCGATCTCTCCCTGCGTTTCGACCCCGACTACGAAAAAATCTCGCGGCGCTTCCACGAGAATCCGGATCAATTCGCTGACGCGTTCGCCCGTGCCTGGTTCAAGCTGACCCACCGCGACATGGGGCCGCTTGCGCGCTACCTGGGGCCGCTGGTACCGAGTGAGGTCTTGATCTGGCAGGACCCCGTTCCGGCCGTGGATCACGCCTTGATCGGCGAGCAGGACATTGCGGCCCTGAAGGCCAGGGTTCTTGCCTCCGGATTGGCGATTTCGCAACTGGTCACCACGGCCTGGGCGTCGGCAGCCACATTCCGCGGCAGCGACAAGCGCGGCGGGGCCAACGGTGCGCGCATTCGCCTGGCGCCGCAAAAGGACTGGGAGGTCAACCAGCCGGCCGCACTGGCGACGGTTCTGCAAACGCTGGAGGCGATCCAGAAGGAATTCAATGCCGCGCAGTCTGGCGGCAAGAAGGTCTCACTGGCCGACCTGATCGTGTTGGGTGGCTGCGCGGCTGTCGAGGCCGCGGCGAAGAGGGCCGGCCACGAAGTGACCGTCCCGTTCTCGCCGGGGCGTACGGATGCCTCGCAGGAACAGACTGATGTGGACGCCTTTGCGGTACTGGAGCCGGCTGCCGACGGGTTCCGCAACTACGTGCGGAAGGGGCTCGAGGCATCTGCAGCCGAACAGCTGGTGGACAAGGCGCAACTGATGACGCTGACCGCGCCCGAGATGACGGTACTGGTTGGCGGCATGCGTGTCCTGAATGCCAACTTCCGGCAGTCTGCACACGGCGTGTTCACGGCGCAGCCCGAAACCCTGAGCAATGACTTCTTCGTGAACCTGCTCGACATGCGCACGAAATGGCAGAAATCTGCTGCATCCGAAAGCGTGCTGGAAGGACGCGACCGGGTGACGGGTGAGCTGAAGTGGACGGGCACGCTCGTCGATCTGGTCTTCGGCTCGAACGCCCAGCTCCGGGCTATTGCTGAAGTCTATGCCTGCAGCGATTCACAACAGGCGTTTGTGCATGACTTTGTGGCGGCCTGGAACAAGGTGATGAACCTTGATCGCTTCGATCTTGCGTGATCCTGCATGGAGCAAAAAGGCCAACCTGCGGGTTGGCCTTTTTTACTGTCAGCAAGGCTGCGATGGCTGCATCAGCGAACCAGGCTGGATTCGAAGGCTGCCTGGGCGTTGCCCGGGAACTGGTACTTGGCGAACAGGCGCTGCAATTGATCCGAGCGGGTCTTGGCGGTGGCGGCAAACCAGATGCCGATTCTCTTCCCTTCGCGGGCCAGCGTCGTGAAGGCGTAGTGCCATTCGCGGGCCTCTTCCAGACGCTCGATGACTTCGCGTTCGTTGTTGATCTGGATCCCCGCCCGTTTGAGCGAGTTGATGAACTGGGTCGATTCCTTGCTGGGTGTGAGCATTTTCTTCTCCGGTAGCCGTTGCCTATGAGCGACTAACGAAGACCACGACGTTTCGATGACAGCTTGTCTGTATCCGTGTGTAAGCAGGGCTTCTGTTTGCTTTCTCCGGTGTTGAGTTCGGTAGCGACGCGCAGCCCGACAGAGATGCGATGACCAGAAAGGTAAAACCCCGAACCAATGGATTGCTCGCATGGCCATTTTTTCAGCCAAAAGCGTCTGAAACGCCTATTTGGAGCGGTTTATCGTGGTTTTGAAATCCTCCCACACGGACGGTTCCCAATCGCGATCGACGAAATCGGTCTGGAGCGGCTTCCGGCTAACAATGGTGATGGTGTAGCTCGGCGCATTTTCATCGGTAGGTTGAATAAAGAACCCCACTGTTTTTCCGGGTGTCCCGTTTACGACACGGGACTTGATGACGCCGGAAGGTTTGTGGCTGTCGACGATCTTCATGTCGTTGCTCATGGCGACGTTCGCAGCACGCCAAATCTGCTCATAGTTCTTGCCGCTGACCGTAAAGCTCTTGCCCTTTCCGTTACTGAGCTGCAAGGCATCGGTACTCGCACAGGCCGCCAGGTAAAGGGCTGACAGCAAAGCAAAAGCGACTCTCATGCCAGATTCCATGATCATTTTCGCATATCCGGCTTGGGTTGCGCTCCCGAGCACCTGAAGATGATTACCCTGCCGCGGGTGCAACCCGGTGTCAGCCGAATATTGCCCGCATAGCGTGAATTGACATTGCCTGGACCTTCGTGCCGAATCGAATATTGATTCTTGCCGCCACACGCTTCATCGATAGCCGCAAGTGCTTCGTTTCTTCGTGCCTGGGCCAATTGAGCCAGGCCTGCGTCGCAGTAGTTTACTTCTCCTGTGGGCTTGGTCTCTTTGTGGGCGTTCTTGAACGCTTCACGAATTTCCGATGGCAGAAGCATGGTTGAGCCAACGCCCTTCGAGGTCATGTTGGCCTGCTCCTCTGGCGTATAGATATAGGCTTTGCCCGCGTTGGAAAACAGACCGCCGCCGCGTGCACCGGGGTCCAGTGCACAGCCGGATAAAATTGCCACCAGCACCAGTCCGGAAATGGTCGTTTTTGGTCGATTCAAAATCATGCGTCAATCCCCTTGGCCCGAATTCCCAGTGCTGCGCATTAATTCAGGCAGTGCTCAAAGAACAAATGTTGCCCGTCTTTATTTTGGTGGCTTGTAGTGCTATTGGATACCCGACCAAGGTAGGGTTCTGGAAAATCCGGGCAGCTGATAGCTTGTTGGAGAATCGGCGGGATCTGCCCACCTGCGAATGATGCGGACTGTTGGTGGAAGCAATGAAAAGCAGCGAGACGGGTGTGACGCCATATGCATTGGTGATAGACGATCATCCTTTGGTGGCGCGGGGATTTTCCGAATATCTGGTGACGCACTGTGACTTTGCGCTTGCCCATGTTGCGACGAGCGCCGATGAGTGTTTGCGTCGCATCGATGCTGACGGGGCCCCTCGCGTGGCAATCGTCGATTTCTGGTTGCCGGACGGCGTCGCTCTGCCGCTGATCCGGCAACTGGCAAAGCAATGCGTACAGACCCGCTTGCTGGTTGTCAGTGGCGACGAGGATAGAGCCATCGAAGGCAAGGTGCGGGACGCGGGCGCACATGGATTTCTGCACAAGCAAGCGTCACCGGACGTCTTTGCCCGTGCCATTTCGATGTTGCGATCGGGTGGGGTCTGGTTTGAGCAGGCGGGTGGCGTGACGCTACTGCCGACCACGCAACGCGAGTTGCCGATTCAGGCGCATGATCTCGGCTTGACCGCCCGCCAGGGGCAGGTACTTGGCATGATGTTGCGTGGTTTGCCAAACAAGCGTATTGCGCTCGATCTGGACATATCGGAACAAACCGTCAAGGAACATATGACCAACATTCTCGCCAGACTGGGTGTTGGCAACCGCTTGGAGGCGATTACCCTCTTGCGTGGCCGCCGTATCGAGCCATGAAGGTCAATTGGTGGTGGTGGCGCAAGGGCGGGCTCGACAAGGCTGCGCATCCTGAATCATACGATCACGGGCAAGCACGATTGCTTGAGTTGACCTTCAGTCGCCTGTTGTTCGGTATTCATGCCCTGCCATTTGTCGGCGCGCCATTTTTGCTATGGATGTGGCAGCAGGGGCTGGATGTCACGAATATGCTCATCTGGTTGGCGGTTTGCGTGCTGTTCAACCTCTGGGCTGTTCGCCTGAAGGGCACATTCTTTCTGGATCTTTCAGCCCTGTCCGCGTTACGGGCGGTGGATAAATGGCGGCCCGCTATTCACCGCCTGGCAATCGTCTATGGGTTTGGCGTGAGCATCCTTGCACTGATCACGGCGGGCAAGGTGTCTACTGGATTTGCCTATCTTCTCCTCACGGTGCAGGCGGCCATCATTGCCGGCAACGCCACCCATCTTTCGCCGGAAATTGGCACGTTCAAACGTTTTTTTACGGTGGCGTGGGGAATATGCGTGGTTTTGATTCCGTGGTCATTCCCGGATGAATGGCCTGCGACCTTATTTCTCTCGCTGATTTTTGTCCTGGCGATCCATCTGCAAGCCATGAGATCTCACAGCTTCTTCGTGCAGTTCGTACAGTTGGAAGAAAGCAGCAAGCAACTGGCCGAGCGCTACAGGCTGGCGAAGGAGGAGGCGGAATCTGCCTTGCAGGCCAAAAACCGGTTTCTGAGCACGGCTAGCCATGATTTGCGGCAGCCGGTACATGCGATGGGCTTTCTGATTGAGTCGATTGCCCACCGCAATCGGGATCAAGTTCTGGTTCCTGCGTTAGATGATCTACGCCGTAGTGTGCAGTCGGCGACGCAGATGTTTAACGCCTTGCTGGATCTGTCACGCATAGAAACGGGTGGTATTGAAGTTCGCCGGGAGCCGGTCGCAATCAACCCGCTCATGCGGGATGTCGGAACAGTGTTTCGTGAGGAGGCCAGGAGCCGGGGGCTTGATCTTCGGGTTCGCCTTTCCCGCAGTGGCAAGGCTGTGGTGATGGCTGATGCCTTGATGCTTCGGCAGTCGCTGGTCAACCTGCTTCACAATGCGTTGCGGTATACCTCGCGCGGCGGAGTGCTGATCTGCGTGCGCAGACGGGGTACGGACTGGCAGCTGGAGGTGTGGGATACGGGTGTCGGCGTTGCCAATGACGAAAAGGCAAAGGTCTATTCGCCGTTCTATCGCAACCAGCACGCGTGGCGTAGGGACGATGCAGGTCATGGTTTGGGACTGGCGGTTGTTGCGCGATGCGCCGAACTGATGGGCGCCACCCATGGATTTGATTCCATCGAAGGACGCGGCTCCAGATTCTGGATGCGGCTGCCAGGCGCATTGCCGCAACAGACGGGCGTACTCCCTTTGCCGACGCCTTTCCCGGCCCTGTCGACGCTGCGGTCACTCACCGGAACCTGTCTCGTCGTCGATGATGATCCCCAGGTGGTATCGGCCTGGAACAGCTTGATGCAGGCCTGGGGAGTCGAAGTCCGCTGCGCAGCTTCCGCGGCCGAGGCGTTTGCGACGCTCGATGCCGGATTTCAGCCCCGGGCAATTCTTTGCGACCAGCGCTTGCGCTCCGGTGAAAGCGGGTTCGAGGTGTTGAAGGCGCTGTTTTCTCGTTGTCCCGAGGCGAGCGGGGCAATGGTCAGCGGAGAATATTCGTCTGATGAACTGCAGGAGGCCGAACAAGAGGGCTATCTGGTGCTCCGCAAGCCACTTGAGGCGGCACAACTGCACGCGCTGCTCATGCGATGGTTTGTCATGTCAAATGACGTGGCAGCCGATCAATGGTTCTCATGATGTCGTTAGTTTTATGTGAAATGAAAATTCGTTCGACGCTCTGCGTGAAATTAAGGTCCGTCAGAAGTAACTCAAGCAGCCGCAACAGCCTGCACAAACCTCATTCGTCTTTGGGGTATTTAGGAAGCATTTGCATTACTGAATGCTTGCAGGGTGTGAAGGCGCTGTCGAGCTGCGCGCTCGACGAATAGGCGCTCCGCCTGTTGCCAAGGTCCGATGGCCGACCGACTCCTGCGGTGCTCGGCGCTGAGTGTCACGCCTCTCGAAGACAACTTCGTTTCAGACAGAGTCCCCCTCGAAGTAGTCGGAGTCGATCCGCTTGATTTCGAATCGGCTTACAGGGGAAACCCCGACGTTGTGATCGACCATCAAGGCGGCCAGTTGCTCGCCTCCAACAAGGATGATCTTCGAGGGGATGATTCCCGCGTACTCATGCGCTTCTCGAGAGAATCCTGACGTGGTAATGAAAACCCCTTTGTTCGCACGCTGTCCTTGAAGAGCGCCAGCGAACTTCTGGATTTCCGGACGCCCGACGGTCCCCTCCCAACGCTTGGCTTGCACGTAGATCACGTCGAGACCCAGCTTGTCCTCCTTGATGATCCCGTCGATGCCGCCATCGCCGCTTCGGCCCACCGCTTTGCCCGCGTCCTGGCGCGAGCCGCCGTAGCCCATCGCGACCAGCAGATCGATGACCAGGCGCTCGAAGAAGGCCGGCGTGGCGGCCTTCACCTGCTCCAGTACTTCCGCTTCGAGATTGCTGCGCAGCCGTTGGTAGGCCTGCGAGAAAAGCTCCTCGGGCGTGACTTCCGGCGTCACTGCTGTCTGGATCTGGGATGGCGAGGTCATCGGGAGGTCAGGTTGCAGCGCGCCGCCACCCTCACTTCTACGTGACCTGAATGCCCGGAACTCTTGATACTTCTCGAGAATGAAGGCGTCGATCTGGATCGGCTTGGTTCCGAGAAGCTCGGCGCCCCGCGGTGTGATCCGGAAGTAGCCCCGTCGAGTGGCATCGATCAAACCTGCCTGCTTGAGGTAGGTCTTTGCCCATCCGACCCTGTTGTCAAACATCGGTGCGGTACCACTGGGAAGCATCGTGGCCCGTTCGTCATCGGACAACTCGAACCTGGCGGCCAGTTGCTCGACTGCGTCCCGGAAGCGATGCTCATGGCCGTCTGCAGCCAGGGTCAAGAGCGGTAGCATCAGGGTTTGATAGTCGGGAATGGACATGATGAACGTGGAAGGCGGAGGTGTGTTTATGGATTCAACATCTGCTGCATGTCGCGGATGGTATCCGAACTTCCGGTCTTAATCGTGTGCAGGCGGCCATGCCCGGGAACAGCCTGGAGCGACAGATCCCTGGTGGCACCTATATCAGCTCAGCGACTTCTCGAAGTCGTTGGGCTGATGCGAGCAAGCCGACCCGATCGAAGGCAACTGCAAAGTCTTCTGGCGAGGTTTCTGGTCGTTTCCAGCGGGCGCGCATGGCCTTGAAGGCTGCAATGGCTTGAATCGGGTCAAGGTCCCACTGGTTGATGATGAAGCGGTCTGGATCGACAATTTCGACCCCGTAAGGGTCGATCAACTCGCTTGGAAAATCCTTCAGGTTGGCTGTGACGATGCAGTCTGCGTGGCCGGCAATGGCTGCAGCGAGGACATGCGTATCCCCAGGATCTGGAAGCTTGAGACCAGGTTCGAGTCGGATGATCGCAGCCTCTGGAACCTCCCAATCGGGCACGACTTTTCGCATGGTGTCGCGTCGGCGGTTGATCTTGTCGATCTCATTGGGCCGCTTTTCTGCGAGTGCGCGTATCCATTCGTTTTCGATCCGCGCACTCCACTTGGCCGCGAAAAGGCCGCGGGTGCAGAGACTCATCATCGCGTCGCTCTGCAGCATCGAATAAAAGACGCAAGCGTCAATCACGACGGTGTAGCGGGCGTGTCCTGCCATCAGTAATCGAGGTCCAGGTCCGCCGAAAGCTGGGATAGCTCCTCGAGCGCGGTTTCTCGCGACGCCTGCATCTCCTTGGCGTACTCCAGCAAGCCGTCGAAGGGGATACGGCGGTGCGTTCCCACCATGCGGTGAGGGATCCTGCCTTCCTCGATTTCCTTGATCACGAATGGTCTCGACACGTTCAGGAAGTTGGCGGCCTCTACGGTAGTCAGCTCCTGCTTCGAGGGCATCAACGTGATGGGTTTTCCTTCACTCATGAGCCCCAGAAGCTGCCCGATCAGCTTCAAAGCAGCCGGCGGTAGCTCCACCGGTGGCAGATCATTGCTTCCGCTCGACAGCTTGATCGTGACAGCTTTGGAGCGATCAAGGGCTTCCACGATGCAGCGTTGTGCCAACCGTGCAAGTTCCATGTCGTCCTTTGACACGGGAGGGGACACGGGCCCCCGATTCCGATCCGTAGTTCGCATGACGCGCTCGCCTCGTAAGTTTAGTGGCCTATCTTAGGCAGGCCTAACTGTATTAAACACAATAAACGCAATAAGTGCAACGACGGGGTGTGTGCTTTTTACTGGGTTGTCTCGACAATCCATGTGCCACGACCTGTGGCCGAACCGTTCCAGTACAGTGTGTCTGCTCGTTTTTTGCCTGATTCTTCTGAGCGTGAAGATCGCATCTCCACGTTCCACGGTAGGGGTGTATAGCTGTCAAAGTTGGAGCCCTTGCTCCATCCATCTCGGTCACCCTCACCACCACATCCACTTCTTCCCCAAGCCCGGCGCAGGATCGAGGGACCTGCGGCGGGCGTGACCACCTTCGGGGCCCCTGCGAGTTCGGCTCGCAGGGGATGTCGATATCGGCGCGCGTGTGTGGCCCGATGTGCTCCCGCGAGGTCTGCGGCAGCGCGTCATCCGGCGCTCGGCGGAACGTGATCACGCCGCGCCTACAGATCGTCTCCCGCTTGAGCTTGCCCGAGCTTCCCTTCCCCGATCCAACCGGATCGGGCTGGTCTGCTCGCGGACCTGTACGGACCTACCTTCGGTGGCCCTCCATTCCGACCCGACACACCGATGCCGACGATCCGCAAACGCAAGTACCCGCACCCGACCAGCTTCGCCTTCACGAAGCCCCGCCTCCTGATCGAGGCCGAGCGCGTCAAAGCCCTCGGCCTCGATCAGGTCGCGTTCTCCTGCGCCGCCCACCGCGGCATGCGCGCCGTGATCTACGCCTCCGGCCGCATCAAGCTCTATACGCGCT
>Ga0116183_1002296_pt1 | contig 20804 bp, 20 predicted proteins | sample AD_UKC078_MetaG_FD_89753 | JGI IMG/M metagenome (GOLD analysis project Ga0116183, IMG submission 89753) | Active sludge microbial communities of municipal wastewater-treating anaerobic digesters from USA - AD_UKC078_MetaG | ecosystem: Engineered > Bioreactor > Anaerobic > Digestate | place: USA... | reverse complement strand
GCACACAACGAGACCTCGACCGGGGTGGCGGTCCCGGTGGTGCGCCCCGACGGTTCCGGTGACGCCCTGGTGCTCATCGACGCCACCTCCGGTGCCGGCGGTCTGCCGGTGAACCTGGCCGACGTCGACGCCTACTACTTCGCCCCGCAGAAGAACTTCGCCGGCGACGGCGGGCTGTGGCTGGCGATGCTGTCGCCCGCCGCGCTGGCCCGGGTCGAGAAGATCGCCGCCTCCGGTCGCTGGGTGCCCGACTTCCTGTCGCTGCCGATCGCGGTGGACAACAGCCTCAAGAACCAGACCTACAACACCCCGGCCATCGGCACCCTGGTGCTGCTGGCCGAGCAGATCGACTGGATGCTGGGCAACGGCGGGCTGGACTGGGCCGTCGGGCGCACCGCCGATTCCGCCGCCCGGCTGTACTCCTGGGCCGAATCCTCCGAGTACGCGCTGCCGTTCGTCGCCGACCCGGCGTTGCGGTCCCAGGTCGTCGGGACGATCGACTTCGTCGACGGGGTCGACGCCGCGGAGGTGGCCAAGGTGCTGCGGGCCAACGGCATCGTCGACACCGAGCCGTACCGCAAGCTGGGCCGCAACCAGCTTCGGGTGGCGATGTTCCCGGCCGTCGACCCCGAGGACGTCACCGCGCTGACCCGCTGCGTCGACTGGGTCGTCGAGCGGCTGTAGTCCCCGCGCCGACCCCCGCCGCCGAACCGCGTCCGTGATACTGGCGTGTCCTGGCCGTGATGGCGCCGCGATCCGGCTAGGGTCGGACACGAAGGAGGTCGGCGTGCGGGAGTTAATGCTCATTGGTCTCGATGTCGACGGTAAGCACCTCATCTGTGAGGGTGGCGACCCGGCCGACAAGTTCCTGATCCGCGTCGACGACAGGTTGCGTGCCGCCGCCCGTGGCGACCGCCCCCGGCCCGGCCAGAACCCCCGAGACAATGAGGTGAAGGGCGTGCTGAGTCCTAAAGACATCCAGGCCCGCATCCGTGCCGGTGCGTCCGTCGAAGAACTCGCCGAGGCGTCCGGTACGGACATCGCCAAGATCGACCGGTTCGCCCACCCGGTGCTGCTGGAACGCCAGCGTGCGGCCGAACTGGCCACCGCGGCACACCCGGTGCTTGCCGACGGCCCCACGGTGGCCACCCTGCTGGAGACCATCGCCACCGCACTGGCTTCGCGCGGAATGAGCGCCGAGTCCACCGACTGGGACGCCTGGCGCAACGAGGACGGCCGCTGGACGGTGCGGATGTCCTGGCAGGCCGGCCGGTCGGAGAACTTCGCGCATTTCCGCTTCACCCCCGGTTCGCACGGCGGCACCGTCACGGCCATCGACGAGGCGGCCAGCGAACTGATCGACCCGGAGTTCGAGCGTCCGCTTCGCCCGGTGGCTCCGGTGGCTCAGTTGGCGTTCGACCAGCCTGATTTCAGCGCGACGGCTCCGCCGTCCGCCACCCCGATTCCCGCCACTCAGGCGTCCGCGCAAGCGCCCGCCGCGCAACCGCCCGCGAAGCGGGGCAAGCGCAAGCCGGAGATTCCAGCTTGGGAGGACGTCCTGCTCGGGGTGCGTACCAGCGGCGAGCGCTGAGTTATCTGAGCGTCAGGGCTTATCTGAGCGTCAGGGCGAGCAGCACGATCCAACCGATCGCCACGCCCACGCCCATCCCGAAGACCAGCCAGCGCCGTACCGGCACCCGTCGCCACCCCCACAGCGTCGGCGCCAGACCGCCCACCGCGACCACGTTCAGCCCGATCGAGATCAGCGGGTGCACCCGGATCATGCCCAGGCTCAGCACCACGATGGCCGCGGCCGTGACCGCGGCGGTGAACGTCGCCACCGTCAGTCCGGTTCCCCAGGGCGTCGGCTCGTCAGGCACCCGGTGATGCTAGCCGGGTCGCGCCGCCCCGTTCATCCACCGCCACGGCCCCGTTCGTAGAACGCCAGGGCCGCTGCGGTCGCGACGTTGAGCGAGTCGGTCCCACGTGACATCGGAATGCGGACCCGGGCGTCGCTGCGGCGCAGCACGGTCTCGGTCAGCCCCGGCCCCTCCGCACCGACCAGCACCGCCACCTTGCGGTCGGCCAGTCCACTCATCACCTCGGCGAGGGTGCCGGCCCGCGGGTCCGGCGTCATCGCCAGCAGCGCGAAACCGTTGTCCCGCACCATGTCCAGATCGTCCGGCCAGCGCTCGGACCGGGCGAACGGCACCAGCAGCGCATGCCCCATCGACACCCGCACCGCGCGGCGGTACAGCGGATCGGCGCACCCGGCGCCGAAGATGACCGCGTCGACGCCGAGTCCGGCGGCGTTGCGGAAGATCGACCCGAGGTTCTCGTGGTCGTTGACCCCCTCGAGCACCGCGAGGGTGCGAGCCTGGGCGATGACGTCGGCGACGGCGAGTTCCGGCGGTCGGCGGGCGGCGGCCAGCACCCCGCGGTTGAGGTGGAAGCCGATCACCGCCGCCATCACCTCCGCCGATGCCCGATAGAACGGGACGTCAACGCCGGTCAGGTCGTCGGCCAACTCCGACAGTCGCCGGTCGGTGCCCAGCAGGGCGTGCGGGACGAACCGGGAGGCCAGCATCCGCTGCACCACCAGCACACCCTCCGCGATCACCAAACCCTTCCCGGACGGCAGATCCGGCCGCCGGTCGACGCTGTTGAGGTCACGGAAATCCGCCACCCGGTCGTCGTCCGGGTCGGTGATGTCGATGACCTCGGGCACGGGTGACCAACCTACGCCGGTTACGGTTACGGAGATGTCGACCGATCTACAGCCTCCGGCACTGCCGGTCGCCCTCACCGACCCACGCCCGGTGATCGGGGTCGGCGCGGCGTTGTGGGCAGTGGCGACCCTCGCCGCCTTCGTCGTGCCGGCACTGCATGGTTGGCGTCCGGTCACCCTCGCGGGCCTGTGCGTCGGGATCGTCGGGGTGTCTATTTTCCTGTGGCAGCGCTCGGCTGCCCGCCGGGGCTCACGTGGCGCCCAGAGCGGTCTTGAACCACAACACAATTCGCATTAAGGAGCAGTCATGGCAGCACCGCTATTGCAGGCCGAGATCGAGATCGACGCACCGGTGAGCAAGGTCTGGAGCCTGGTTTCCGACCTCGGCAAGATGCCGCAGTGGAGTCCCCAGTGCCGGATGATGAAAGCCCTCGGGCCGATCCGGCCCGGCACCCGCACCATCAATCTCAATCGGCACAACCTACTGTTCTGGCCGACCACGTCGGTCATCACCGAGGTGATCCCGGAGAAGAAGTTGGCCTTCCGCGTGCCGATCAACCACTCGGTGTGGACCTACGAACTGGAGCCGACCGCCACCGGGACCCGCCTGGTGGAGTCCCGCCACGCCGAGAACGGCGTCACCGCGACGTCGACCATCATCACCAAGGCCGCCCTCGGCGGCGTCGACTCCTTCGAGAAGGAGCTAATCGAGGGGATGCAGCAGTCGCTGGCCCGGATCAAGGCCGCCGCCGAGGGGCATTAGTCCCCGGCGGGTTCCTCGGCGGTCGGTTCATGGGCGGTCTCGTTGACGCCTTCCGACTCGGTCGCCTCTTCCGACTCGGTCGCCTCCACCGTCTCCGTTGGCGCCGGAGGCTCCGGTCGCGGCACGACCTCGATCACACCGTCGTCGAACGGGTCATGGGCAGGTGAGCCGACACCGGCCGGCGCGGGGGTGTCCGAATGCGCGCCGCACCCGTAGAGGAAGTCCACGACCCGGCCGTCGGCGGCCAGCTCGTTGCAGCACACCCCGAACATCTCGCCCAGCGCTCCGGCCACCGGCACCATGAATCCGCAGTCGCGGCAGATCCTTTTGGTGGACCGTGCCATCGCCGAAGCCGGACCGTGGTCGCCGTCGTGCCAGCGCTGGGCGGCCTCGTCGCGCCCGATGGCACTGAGCACCCGCCGCCGGCCCAAACCCAACTCGACGGCGGTGTCGTCGACCAGGGGATCGCCGGTGGCGGCGAATCCGGCCGCCAAGCGCGGATCGTCGGGCAATGGGGCCAACAGATCCCCGGGCCCCAGATCGCCGGGCCGCACCCGCTCATCCCAGGGCAACCACGGCGGCGCGAGCAACGCCGTCGGCCCGGGAACCAACACGACCTCGCTGATCGTGGCGTGATCGGCTCCCGGGTAGGCGGCGACGACCACCGCCCACTGCCAGCCGTGGTAGCCGGTGAGCACCGCGAGGAATCGGTGCGTTGCCGCGACGTCGTCATCGAAGCTGACCCCGAGGTAATCGCCGACGGTCTCACCGCTGAACTCGATCACCGCCGCCCGGGCCTGCTCCACCGCGCCGGCGAGGATGGCCGCCACCTGATCCGACGGCGTGGCCGGACGACTGTCGTCATCCGACGGCGCGACGGGGCCGAGATCGCTGTCGGTCAGGGACTCCACCGGGACAATATTGCCTCACCGCCGGATCGACGGGCCACACCGCCTCGGGTGCGCCGGTTCCCGGGCCCCGATAGGGGAGAATCGTCAACGTGTCAGGCAGACGTGGCGTGAGCACGGGGCCGGCTCCCGGGTCCCCACGGCGCCCACGCTCCGGCGTTCCGGGTGAGCACCCGGGAATGGCCAATTATCCGAGCGACCCGGCCGGCGGTTCGAGGTCCGGACCCGACGGCGGGCCCAGCGGGAATCGGTACCTGCCGCCCCTGGACGCCAACCGGCACCGGACGTGGCGGGACCAACCCGATCCCCATGACGAAACCGAGGAGGCCCAGGACGGCGAACGGTTGGGAGTCACCCGCGCCGCGGCGATGCGCAGCCGCGAAATGGGCTCCCGGATGTATTCGATGGTGCAGCGCGCGGCCACCGCGGACGGTGCGGACAAGTCCGGTCTGACTGCCCTGACCTGGCCGGTGGTCGCGAACTTCGCGGTGGACTCAGCGATGGCGGTGGCGTTGGCCAACACCTTGTTCTTCGCCGCCGCCACCGGCGAGAGCAAGGGCCGCGTAGCGCTGTACCTGCTGATCACCATTGCGCCGTTCGCCGTGATCGCGCCGCTGATCGGGCCGGCCCTCGACCGCGTCCAGCACGGGCGCCGGGCTGCACTTTCGATGTCGTTTCTGCTGCGCACGGTTCTTGCCGTAATCCTGATCGCCACCTACGACAGCGCCACCGGCAGCTACCCGTCGTGGGTGCTGTACCCCTGCGCGCTGGGAATGATGGTGTTGTCGAAGTCCTTCAGCGTGCTGCGCAGCGCGGTCACTCCGCGGGTGATGCCGCCCTCGATCGACCTGGTCCGGGTCAACTCACGGCTGACGATGTTCGGTTTGATCGGCGGCACCATCATCGGCGGCGGGATCGCCGCCGGCGTCGAGTACGTGTTCGGCAGGCTGCTGAACCTGCCCGGTGCGCTATTCGTCGTCGTGTTCGTCACCATCGCGGGCGCGTCGCTGACAATGCGGATTCCGCGCTGGGTGGAGGTGACCGAGGGCGAGGTCCCGGCCACGCTGACCTACCACGGGCCCCGGCCCGGCGAATGGGACTGGCTCGACGCCGAAGCCGCCGAGACCCGGCGGGCCGGCGGACCGCAACGACAACCCCTGGGCCGCAACACCATCGCCGCCCTGTGGGGCAATTGCACGATCAAGGCGATGGTGGGCTTTCTGTTCCTGTACCCGGCATTTGTCGCGAAGGCCCACGACGCCAGCGGCTGGGTGCAGTTGGGGATTCTGGGGATGATCGGCGCCTCGGCCGGTATCGGCAACTTCGCCGGGAACTTCACCGCCGCCCGCCTGCAGTTGGGCAGGCCGGCCACCCTGGTGGTGCGGGCCGCGATCGCAGTGACGGTCATGGCACTGGTCACCGCGGTCACGGGCAGCCTGATCGCCGCCGCGGTCGCCACCTTCGTGACCTCGGGAGCCAGTGCCATCGCGAAGGCGTCCCTGGACGCCTCGCTGCAGGACGACCTGCCCGAGGAGTCACGCGCGTCGGCCTTCGGCCGCTCGGAGTCGGTGCTGCAGTTGGCCTGGGTGCTGGGCGGCGCGATGGGCGTTCTGGTGTACACCGATCTATGGGTGGGATTCACCGCGATCACCGCGTTGCTCATCCCGGCTCTGGCACAGACCGTGGTGAGCTACCGCGGATACTCGCTGGTTCCCGGCTTCGGCGGAAACCGGCCCGTGTTGGCCGCACCCGAGGGGCGCCGACGGATGGGACCGCAACGATGAAACGCCTGACCGCCGGCCTGCTGGCCGCACTGGTTCTGCTCTCCTCTGCCGGGGCGGGGGTGGGCGCGTGGCTGCTGGCCCGCGACCCGGGCCCGCACCTGCCGCAGATCAGCGCGTACGCACGGGGCGAGACGATCCGGGTGGATCCGTTCCTTTACTGCAACGTGGTGGACCTCAACGACTGCGCCAGTCCCGGTGGTCAGGGCGTTCTCGTCGTCGACGAGCGCCGGCCACTGCAATTGTCGGTGCCCACGGACATCGGCCGCGCCCCATGGCGGCTGTTGAAGGTCTACGCCGATGAGCGGGACACCACCGAGACGGTGTTCCGCCCCGGATCGACGCTGGCCGTGACGATCCCCACGGTGGATCCGTTCCGGGGCCGGTTGATGGGTATCGTCGTGCAACTCATGACCCTGGTGCGCGACGAGAACGAGGACCTTTTCGACCTGCCGCACGCGGAGTGGTCGGTCCGCCTGGACTGGGCCTGACACTCCTCCAGACGCTCTTCCACCGGCCACCGCCCCCGGCAAGTTAGGTCAGGGCGGCGAGCCGGATCAGGGTGGGCACCGGGATCTTCGCCCACGGCCGTCGGCGGCGCACCGCCAGCGCTGGGCAGCGGCTGGCCCTATTCGGGCTGGAACGCGGGTGCACCAAACCCAACTGCACCGCTCCGGCCCTCCGCAGTCAGGTCCACCATGCGACCTGCGACTGGCAGAGCGGCGGTGCCACCGACATCGACGAGCTGACCCTCGCCTGCCCGGCCGACAACCGTCTCGTGAACGACAGCCCCAACGGATGGACCACCCGAAAACGGCCCCACGACAACCGAACCGAGTGGATCCCGCCGCCCCACCTCGACCGAGGGCAACCGCGAGTCAACGATCTCCACCACCCCGAACGACTACTCGTGGACAACGAGGAACAAAAAACCGACGAACCCGGATAGCCAAACATCCGGGATGAGCCACCCGCTCAGGCGTCCAGTTCGTCCGCGACGGCCCGCAGCACCTCCGACACCCGGTGGGCGACCTTGCGGTCGGGGTGGCGGCCGCGCCGCAGTTCGGGCTGGACCGCCGTCTCCAGCAGCTTGATCATGTCCTCGACCATGCCGTGCAACTCGTCGGGCGTGTGCTTGCGTTCGGCCGCCGCCGCCTCCCGTCGCGTGCGGGTCAGGCTCGGCGGCGGATCGATCAGCTTGACACTCAGCGCCTGCGGCCCGCGGCGCCCGGTGGCCAGACCGAACTCGACCTTCTGCCCCGCCTTGAGGCCCTCGGTCCCGGCGGGCAGCGCAGAGGAACGCACATAGACGTCCTCACCGTCCTCCTGGGACAGGAAGCCGAAGCCCTTCTCGGCGTCGTACCACTTCACCTTGCCGGTTGGCACTGGTCTCACCCGCTTGATCGTCGTCGAGTCATCGTCGTCCGACGTGACGACGGCGATCCTACTCAACGCCGTTCGGTAGTCTTGCCGTACCGCTGGAGGAAAATATGCGTCTGATTCTGAACATCATCTGGCTGCTCTTCGGCGGTCTGTGGCTGGCGTTGGGCTACCTCATTGCCGCGCTGGTGTGTTTCGTACTCATCATCACCATCCCGTTCGGGTTCGCCGCGGCCCGGATCGCGTTGTTCGCGCTCTGGCCCTTCGGCCGGACCATTGTCGACAAGCCCGGTCCACGGCCGGGGGCGCTCGTCGGGAACGTGCTGTGGGTGCTGCTCTGCGGTATCTGGCTGGCGATCGGGCACATCACCAGCGCGCTGGCGATGGCGATCACCATCGTCGGCATCCCCCTGGCGCTGGCCAACCTGAAGATGATCCCGGTGTCACTCATGCCGCTGGGCAAGGAGATCGTCCCGGTCGACACCGTCACGCGGGTCTGATGGCGACCGGACTGGGACTCCCCACGGTCCGCCCGTCCGGCGCTCAAGCGGGTCCGGCACCGGCCGACGGCCCGCTGATCGACGGTTTTGGGCGGATCGCCACCGATCTGCGGGTGTCGCTGACCGACCGCTGCAACCTGCGCTGCCAGTACTGCATGCCCGCCGAGGGCCTGGACTGGCTGCCCGGCGAGCAGCTGCTGACGCAGCCGGAGCTGATCAGGCTGCTGCGACTGGCGGTCGCCCGGCTCGGGATCACCCACATTCGATTCACCGGGGGCGAGCCGCTGCTGTACCGCGATCTCGACGACGTGATCGCCGCCGCCGCGGCGCTCGCTCCGCGGCCGGAGATAGCCCTGACCACCAATGGGATCGGCCTCGCCCGGCGGGCCACCGCCCTGGCCGCGGCCGGCCTGGACCGGGTCAACGTCTCCCTCGACACCGTCGACCGCTACCGGTTCGCCGCCATCACCCGCCGGGACCGGCTCGATAGCGTGCTCGCGGGCCTCGACGCGGCTGCGGCCGCCGGGCTGCATCCGGTCAAGGTCAACGCGGTTCTGGATCCCGAGCACGGCGCTCAGGACGCCGTCGATCTGCTGCGGCTGTGTCTGCGGCACGGCTATCGACTGCGCATCATCGAACAGATGCCACTGGACGCCGAGCACCGGTGGGACCGGGACGCCACACTGGGGGCCAGCGAGATCCTCTCGGCGCTGCGGACCCACTTCGAGCTGCGCCCAGACCCCGCCCCGCGCGGATCCGCCCCCGCGCGGCTGTGGCTGGTCGACGGCGGGCCTGCCACCGTCGGAATCATCGCCTCGGTGTCGGAGGCGTTCTGCTCGGCCTGTGACCGCACCCGGCTGACCGCCGACGGGCAAGTGCGCAGTTGCCTGTTCGCCACCGAGGAAACCAACCTGCGCGCCCTGCTGCGGAGCGGCGCGGACGACCGCGAGATCGAGACCGCCTGGCGCACGGCGATGTGGAACAAGGCCGCCGGGCACGGCATCAACGACCCCGACTTCGTCCAGCCGCGCCGTCCGATGAGCGCGATCGGGGGCTGAATATGACCAAGATCACTGCCGATGCGGAACCCGTGACGGTGACGGTGCGATTCTTCGCCGCGGCGCGCGACGCAGCCGGTACGGACAGCACGATTCTCACCCTGCCGCCGGGATCGACCGTTACCGACGCCGTACGCGAACTGTGTGGTCGGAGTGACAAATTGACACTTGTGTTACAGAAGTGTTCCTTTTTGTGCGACGGGGTCGCGGTTCGCGACCCGGCCCGCCCACTGGAGGCCCATCAGACCGTCGACGCCCTACCCCCGTTCGCCGGCGGATAACGTGATTTAGCTCACATCACACTGGGGTCGCCGGTTGGCTACGACTAGATAACGAAGCTCGTTTCACCTGCATAAACGCCGGACTCTCGTGGGCATTCGCTGCACCGAACTTCTTTGCCGCCTGGGAAAACGTCGATTTCGGGAAAAGGTGACGTTCATCTCGAGGGCCACTACCGTTCACGAGTGGCCGGTCCCGATACCGGGCAGGTCCCCACCGCTTCGCCACGCCGAACTCCATCCACGCTGCGGTGGGAACAACGATCCACCTCTGGATGGAGGCGGGGGACCCGACCGGTCCCGCCGAGGACCAGGAGTTCCGACTCCTTGGGGTGAAGCCGGCGGTGTCATCAGACTCCGCGGCCGGGCAACCTCTCCAGCCCGAACCCGACAGCTGACCTCGCAGGCGCGGTTACCAGAGAGGATTCGACTATGGGACGGCACAGCAAGCCCTCCACTTCGTCCGCCGGCGTCGCCAAGATCGCCGTCACCGGCGCCATCATCGGCAGCGGCAGCATCGCACTGGCCGCACAGGCCCAGGCCGCTCCCGACTCCGAATGGGATGTCGTCGCCCGCTGCGAATCCAGTGGCAACTGGGCGATCAACACCGGCAACGGCTACCACGGCGGGTTGCAGTTCTCCCCCAGCACCTGGCTGGGCTACGGCGGTGGGCAGTTCGCCCCGGCCGCCTACATGGCTTCCCGGGAAGAGCAGATCGCGGTCGCCGAGAAGGTCCTCGCGGGCCAGGGCAAGGGCGCGTGGCCGACCTGTGGTCGCGGGCTCTCCGGCGCCACCCCGCGTTTCATCGTTTCTGAGCCCAAACCGGCCACTCCGGCGACGGATACGGTCGATGCCGCGCAGGAACCTGCGCCCGCCGACGTCCCAGCACCTCCCACCACCCCTGTCGTGACCGACGTGGCGGCTCCGGCCGCCGACGCCCCGGTGGCCGATCCAGCCGCACCCGCCCCGGAGATCGTCGCCGTCGAGGTGATCGCCGAAGAGATCGTCCCGGCTGCACCGGCTGATCCCGCCGCACCGGCCGATCCGGCCGCACCCGCTCCGGAGATCGTCGCCGTTGAGGTGATCGCCGAAGAAGCCGACCCGGCAGACCCGGCTGCCGGCCCCATCGTGGTGGAGGCAGAGTTCAGCGGCCCCGCGGATGCTGTTCCGGCCGCACCGGCCGATGTGATTCCTGCCGCACCCGCCGATGCCGCTCCTGCCGCACCCGCCGACGCGGTACCCGCAGCACCCGCCGACGCCGCTCCTGCCGCCCCCGCTGCCGATCCGCTGCTGCCTGCCACACCGGTGGCCGATCAGGTGCCCGCGGCACCGGTGGCCGATCAGGCGCCCGCGGCACCGGTGGCCGATCAGGCGCCCGCGGCACCGGTGGCCGATCAGTTGCCGGCGGCGCCGGGCACTCAGGAAGTATCGTTCCTGCGGGAGATCTGGCAGGCGATGAAGGACCAGAACGTCAGCACCGACGACATGCTGGCCGCGATGGCGCCGGTTCCCGGTCAGTAACCGCGAACGAGGCTGACTCCGGGCGCGGCCATCGCGCTCAGGCGCAGTTGACCCACTCGTCGGTGCCGTCGGCGAAAAACTGGTGCTTCCACACCGGCAGGCGCTCCTTGATGGTGTCCACCATCAAGGCGGCAGTCTGAAACGCCGCGGCCCGGTGGTCGGCGGCCACCGCCACCACCAGGGCCGCGTCGCCGATGGCCAGTGCGCCGATCCGGTGGCTGGCTGCGATCGCCCGGACACCGACGCTCGCAGCCGCCACCTCACCGAGTACCTCAAACAAGGTCTGCTCCGCCGAAGGGTGCGCCGAGTACTCCAGGCGCAGCACCGAGCGGCCGTGGTCGTGATCGCGAACCACCCCGACGAAACCCACGACCGCTCCGGCAGCGCGGTCGGCGACGAGAATTTCGTGCTCGCTGAGCGAAATCGCCTCGTCGATGACCCGAGCCCGCAGAATCCGCGTCACGGGTGATCGCCGCCGGCCAACTGATCCAGGGCGTGGTCAAGAACCGCGTCGAGCACGGCGAGTCCGTCCCGGACTCCCCCTGTCGACCCCGGCAGGTTGATCACCAGGCTTCGTCCGGCGACTCCGCACACCCCGCGGGACAGCATGCTGGTGGGCACCGCGGGCAGGCCCGACCGACGGATCGCATCGGCCAGTCCGGGGATCTCGTAGTCGATGACGGCGCGGGTGGCCTCCGGGGTGCCGTCGGTCGGCGAGATGCCGGTGCCCCCGGAGGTGATGACGACATCGGTCCGTTCCCGCACCGCCGATCGGAGCGCCTCGGCGACAGCGGGACCGTCGGGCACCACTACGGCGTCACCGACCTCGAGTCCGGCCCGCCGCAACCACTCGACGATCACCGGGCCGCACCGATCCTCGTAGCGACCTGCCGCCGCGCGGGTGGAGGCGATCACCACCCTCCCCGTGCGGCTCACCGCGACGCTTCCCAGACCCCGGCCTTGCCACCTTCCTTACGCAGCACGCGGACGCCCTCGATGCGGGCGGCCGGGTCGAGCGCTTTGATCATGTCGTAGATCGTGAGGGCCCCGACCGTCACCGCGGTCAGCGCCTCCATCTCAACGCCGGTCCGGTCGGTGGTGCGCGAGGTGACGGTCAGTTCGACGGTCGAGTCGGTGACGACGAAATCGACGTCGACGGAACTGAGTGGAATCTGGTGACAGAGTGGGATCAGCTCGCTGGTCCGTTTGGCGGCCTGAATCGCCGCGATCCGAGCGGTGGCCAAGGCGTCACCCTTGGCCAACCCTCCCTCGGCGATCTGGGCAATCACGTCAGCGGTCGTGCATACGGTGCCCGTGGCGGTGGCTGCGCGGTGGGTCGGGGACTTTCCGGAGACGTCGACCATCCGCGCCGCACCGCGCTCATCGATATGGGACAGACCGCGCTCGACGTGCCGCGGGACCGACCCGCCGGTCACCTGTTGACGACGGTGACCGGATGTATGTAGGGCAATTGCGACGCGGGAACCGGGAACACGATGGTTCCGAACGGCGAGAGCGGACCGACCCGATCCGCCGCCAACTCGCTCACCGGGTGGTCATCGGGGTTCCGGGTAGGCCAGCCGTTGTCGACATACCTCACAGTGTTCGTTGCCACCGCCACATTGTGACACCTGTCGCGGGAACTCGCGTCAATCGCGGCTGATTTACGCTGGGCGGCGATGACCGAGATGGCATTACCGCTGGGCACCTGGCTGGCCGAGCGGACCGACGAGCAGTTGGTGCGCCTGCTGGAGTTGCGCCCGGATCTGGCGCAGCCCACACCCGGCAGCATGGCTGCCCTCGCCGCTCGGGCCAACGCACGCCAGTCGGTCAAGGTGGCCAGCGATGATCTGGACTTCCTGCGACTGGCCTTGCTCGACGTTCTGGTCGGCCTGGGCGCCGACGGGGCTCCCGTGCCGGTCTCCTCGGTGTTGGAGGCACTCGCCGACCGGGTGCGCGGCGATGACGTCACCGCTGCACTGGACCAACTTCGGGAGAAGGCGCTGGTCTGGGGCGACGACGACGTGCGCATCCCGGTCGAGGCGGGCGCGGCGCTGCCGTGGTTTCCCGGCCAGGCGCTGGACACCTCCGGGCTCTCCACCGATCAGGTGGTCGCGGCCATCGACGCCCTCGATGAGCCTGCGCACGATCTCCTGGAACGGCTGACGACCAGTTCGCCGATGGGGCGCACCCGCGAGGCCGAGCCCGGCACCCCGGCGGATCGTCCGGTGCAACGACTGCTCGCCGCGGGCCTGTTGCGCTACGTCGGCGACGAGACCGTGATCCTGCCCCGCGACATCGGCCAGGTGCTGCGCGGCGAGGAGCCCGGTCCCTTCGAACTGACGCCGCCGGACCCGGTGATCGGTACCGCCAAGGTCAAGGACGTCGATGCCTCGGCAGCCGGCGCAGCCATGGAATTGCTGCGTCAGATCGAGGTGGTGCTCGACAATCTCTCGGCCGCCCCGGTTCCGGAGCTTCGCAACGGGGGTCTCGGTGTCCGTGAGCTCAAGCGGCTGGGCAAGGCCACCGGGATCGACGAGCCGAGACTGGGCCTCATCCTCGAACTCGCCGCAGCATCCGGTCTGATTGCCAGCGGCATCCCCGACCCGGAACCGCCGGGCGACGCCGACTCGCACTGGGCGCCGACGGTCACCACCGACCGTTTCCTCGAGACGCCGCCCGCCCAGCGCTGGGTGCAGTTGGCCTCCACCTGGTTGGACCTACCGTCCCGGCCGGGACTGGTCGGCGGCCGCGGTCCGGACGGCAAACCCTATGCGGCCCTGTCGGAGTCGCTCTTCTCCAACGCCGCGCCACTGGATCGCCGGCTACTGCTGGAACTGCTCGCCGAACTCCCCCCGGGCTCGGGCGTCAGCCCGGTGAGCGCCGCGAACGCCCTGGTGTGGCGCCGCCCGCGCTGGTCGGCACGCCTGCAACCCGGCCCGGTCGGTCACCTGCTCGACGAGGCGCACGCACTGGGATTCACCGGCCGCGACGCCCTGAGTTCCCCGGCCCGGGCGTTGCTGGCAGGTGACCAGGAGACGGCCGAGCGGGCCATGACGGCGAGCATGCCCGCGCCGGTGGATCATTTCCTGGTCCAGGCCGACCTGACCGTCGTGGTCCCGGGCCCATTGCTTCGCGAAGTCGCCGACGAACTCGCCGCGGTGGCCGACCTCGAATCGGCGGGAGCCGCGATGGTCTACCGGGTCAGCGAGCAGTCGATCCGCCACGCGCTGGATACCGGCCGGACCGCCGAGTCGCTGCAGGCCTTCTTCGAGAAGTACTCGAAAACGCCGGTACCACAGGGGCTGAGCTATCTGATCAACGATGTCGCACGCCGGCACGGCCGGCTGCGGGTGGGGGTCGCCTCGTCGTTCGTCCGGTGCGAGGATTCCGCGCTGCTGGCGCACGCCGTCGCCGCGCCGGGGGTGCGAATGCGCCTGCTCGCTCCGACCGTGGCGGTGTCCGAGTCTCCGATCTCAGAGGTGCTCAGCGCACTGCGGTCGGCCGGCTTCGCCCCCGCCGCGGAGGACTCCACCGGCGCGATCGTCGACCTCCGCCGGCGACAGGCCCGGGTGCCGACTGTCCCGACCCGGCGGCTGCTGCGTCCACAGCCGCGGCCGCCCCGGGAGACCCTGACCGCGGTGGTGGGCATGCTCCGCCGAATCCAGGATGCCCCTTTGGGTGGCGGCCGGCTGGACCCTGCCGTCGCGATGGCACTGCTGCACCAGGCGGCCGTGCACGGAAAGACCGTCCTCATGGGCTACATCGACGCCGCCGGGGTCGCGACCCAACGGGTGGTCACCCCCATCTCGCTGCACGGCGGCCACCTGATGGCCTTCGACCCGGCGCAGGGCCGGCTGCGCGAGTTCGCTGTGCACCGCGTCACCTCGGTGATGTCGGCCGACACGGGATAATGAAAATCACAGGGCATCGGGCAGAGCGCAGCGATGAGGAGGAGCGGCAAACACGATGACAGACGGACCGCTGATCGTTCAGTCCGATAAGACGGTGCTGCTCGAGGTTGACCATGAGCAGGCCGGCGCCGCCCGCGCTGCCATCGCCCCCTTCGCCGAACTCGAACGCGCACCCGAACACGTGCACACCTACCGCATCACGCCGTTGGCGTTGTGGAACGCCCGCGCCGCCGGCCACGACGCCGAGCAGGTCGTCGACGCACTGGTCACCCACTCCCGGTACGCGGTGCCCCAGGCCCTGCTGGTCGACATCGTCGACACCATGGGCCGCTACGGCCGACTGCAACTCGTCAAGCACCCCGCCCACGGCCTGACGTTGGTGAGCCTCGACCGGGCCGTCCTCGAAGAGGTGCTCCGGCACAAGAAGATCGCACCGATGCTGGGGGCTCGCATCGACGACGACACCATCATCGTGCACCCCAGCGAGCGCGGCCGGATCAAGCAGATGCTGCTCAAGATCGGTTGGCCCGCCGAGGATCTGGCCGGTTACGTCAACGGCGAAGCACACCCGATCGAGCTGGCCCAGGACGGCTGGGAGTTGCGCGACTACCAGGAGATGGCGTGCGAGTCGTTCTGGGCGGGCGGCTCCGGTGTGGTGGTTCTGCCATGCGGCGCAGGTAAGACGATCGTGGGCGCCGCGGCGATGGCCAAAGCCGGCGCCACCACGTTGATCCTGGTCACCAACACCGTGGCGGGCAGGCAGTGGAAGCGCGAGTTGATAGCGCGGACGTCGTTGACGGAGGCCGAGATCGGCGAATATTCGGGCGAGCGCAAGGAGATTCGCCCAGTCACCATCGCCACCTATCAGGTGATCACCCGCCGAACCAAGGGCGAGTACCGCCACCTCGAACTGTTCGACAGTCGCGACTGGGGCCTCATCATCTACGACGAGGTCCATCTGCTGCCGGCCCCGGTCTTCCGGATGACCGCCGATCTGCAGTCCCGGCGCCGCCTCGGCCTGACCGCCACCCTGATTCGCGAGGACGGTCGGGAGGGCGATGTGTTCAGCCTGATCGGGCCGAAGCGCTACGACGCCCCCTGGAAGGACATCGAGGCCCAGGGCTGGATCGCACCGGCGGAGTGCGTCGAGGTCCGGGTCACGATGACCGACAACGAACGCATGCAGTACGCCGTCGCCGAACCCGAGGAGCGCTACAAGCTGTGCTCGACGGCTCGCACCAAGATCGCGGTGGTGAAATCCATTCTGGCCAAGCACCCCGGCGAGCCGACACTGGTCATCGGCGCCTACCTCGACCAGTTGGAGGAACTCGGCAAGGAACTCGACGCCCCGGTGGTGCAGGGCTCGACGAAGAACGCCGAACGGGAAGTCCTGTTCGACGCCTTCCGGACCGGCGAGATCAAGACACTGGTGGTGTCGAAGGTCGCGAACTTCTCCATCGACCTACCGGAAGCGTCAGTGGCCGTTCAGGTTTCAGGAACCTTCGGATCCCGGCAGGAGGAGGCGCAGCGACTCGGCCGGCTGCTACGGCCTAAGCACGACGGTGGCGGTGCGGTCTTCTACTCTGTCGTCGCGCGGGACAGCCTCGACACCGACTACGCCGCCCACCGCCAGCGGTTCCTGGCCGAGCAGGGCTATGGCTACATCATCACCGACGCCGACGACCTGCTGGGACCGGCGGTCTGAGGGCCGGGCAGCACCGCCCGAAGCAGCGGGCGGGTCCAGGGCCAGCGATCTTCTCTTCCCGAAACGAATCTGCCGATGGCCCCCGGAAGTTCCGGTGCGACTCCGCGGCAAGCGGTAGCGTTCGACCCGTCAATGTGATGGTCGTCATAGGGGAGTTGCATGAACGGGTCAAGATTTGTCGGGCGAGTCGGAGGATTGGCCGTAGCGCTGGGGGTCGGCTCGGCCGTCTACGGGACGGCGGTCGCTTGGGCAGACACCTCGTCGGACAGCTCGTCGGCACGCGAAAGCACAAGCCAATCAGCCGGTCCGAGAGCGTCATCGGAGTCCGCAGGTCCGACCCCGAGGGGCGGAGCCAAAGCTGCTCTGGCCAGTCGCCCAGGGCACGCCGCACCGACTGCCACGGTAAGAACCCAGAGCACCCGGCCCCAGCCGGCGGCGACGGGACCCACCGTCACCAGCGCCTCCGACAGGGCAGCCACGTTGACGGCTTTGCCCGCAATCCCAGCCGCAGCCGGTCAAAGTCGGCAGCAAGCGCCCGACCCGGTCGCCGAAGAGTTGCCAGGTACGGCCGTGGACGTGTTGATGGCGTCGACACAGTTGGTTCACCCCCGTCGGGAGACGGCCGTCGCCACCCTGCCTGCACCCGCAGCCACGGCCCTGATCACGCCCCAGCCCGCCGCAGTCGCCCTACCCGCCGCAGCGGAGAACATCGCCTTGATCATGGGCGGCAGCGGCACACCGATACCGTCGACCACCTACATCGAACTCGCGTACACCAAGTACGTGGAACCGCACAGCCCGGTAGGAACCATCCCGGAGCAGCTCGTCACCCCCGAGGGGCTGTACCCGATCACTCCCTACCCCTACGTGAAGGTCCTGCCGCTGAGCGTATCCGTGCAAGAGGGCAACCAAATCCTCTACGACGAAGTCCTGCGGCAGCTCGCCGATGACAACACCCTGACAATCTTCGGGTACTCGCAGAGCGCCATCATCTCCTCGCTCGTGATGGATCCGAACAACGCCGATTGCGTCAACACTCCCACCTGCGGGATCGACCCCGATACGCCGGTCAACTTCGTGCTGATCGGCAACGAGATGAACCCCAACGGTGGGTTCCTGTCGCGCTTCCCCGGCCTGAACCTGCCCAGCCTGGGCATCCCGTTCTACGGACCCACACCCGAGGATTCGTTCCCCGTCGCGAACTACATGCTGGAATACGACGGTTTCGCGGACTTCCCGCAGTATCCGGGGAACTTCCTGTCCAGCCTCAACGCCGCGTTGGGTATCGGCTTCGTCCATGGCACCTACCTGCAGCTCACCCCCGAGCAACTGGCTACCGCCATCGAGTTGCCGACCTCCTCGGAAACACAGAAGTACTACGTGATCCCGACCGAGAACCTGCCACTGCTCGCGCCGTTGCGCGCGATTCCGGTGATCGGTGAGCCGCTCGCCGATCTGCTGCAGCCCGCGCTGCGGGTGATCGTCAACCTCGGGTACGGCGATCCGAAGTATGGCTGGTCACAGGGCCTCGCGAACGTCGAGACCCCGTTCGGCGTCTTCCCCGACGTCGACTGGGGCGAGACCATCCAACTGTTCTTCGAGGGGGTCGCGCAGGGAGTCAACGACTTCATTGCCGACGTCACCCCAGGCGGAAGCATGTGGCAGGAACTGGAATCACATGCAAACGGCACGGTCACGGCGTTGGCCGCACTGCCCAGCCTCACGGCAGACGGGATCATTCCGGCGATCCAGTCGGTCATCACCGGTGTCTCGCAGTTCGTCTCCAACGCCGCAGCGTCGCTGTATGCCGCACTGCTTCCGACCGCCGACATCGTCAACGCCATCGTGACCGTGCTGCCCGCCTACGCCGTCAACCTGTTCCTGGACGGAATTGAGCAGATCCTCAGCGGCGACATCATCGGTGGCCTGGTCAATGCCCTCGGCAAGCCGGTGGCGGCCAGTGTCGGACTGGTCACCACCGCCGCACTGATCGAGGTATTGGTCATTGTGAACGCCATCACCGGCGTCTTCACTCTGGAATAGGCGCGGCTCAGCGCCTCGACAGACCGCAGAAGGCCCCCGAAACTCCATTGTTTCGGGGGCCTTCGCGGACTAAAGCCGGCGGGCTACTTCAGCAACGACGCCGGAGGGTTGAAGCGGTCACCGTAGCGCTGCGCCAGTTCCTTGGCACGGGCCACGAAGGCCTCCTTGCCGCCGGGGTAACCGGTGATGAACTGCGCCGCGCCACCGGTCCACGGCGGGAAGCCGATGCCCATGATCGAGCCGATGTTGGCGTCAGCCGTGGTGGTGATCACGCCCTCGTCGAAGCACTTCTGGGTCTCCAGCGCCTCGGCGAAGAGCATCCGGTCGATCATGTCCTGCAGCGGGGGCTGCGAACTGCCCGAGTTGAACGTCTCGCGCAGGCCGGGCCACAGCTGGGTCCGCTTGCCGTCGACGTACTCGTAGAAGCCCGCGCCCGACAGCCGCGACGGCCGGCCGATCTCGATCATCTTCTCCACAACCGCCTCGGCCGGGTGCGGCACGTGGGTGCCACCGGCCGCCTCGATGCCCTTGCGGGTCGCAACGGCGATCTTGTGCATCAGCTCCATGTTGAGCTCGTCGGAGAGTTGCAGCGGCGGTGCCGGGTACCCGGCCTGCGAACCGGCGTGCTCGATAGAGGCCGGCTCAACCCCTTCGCCCAGCATCGCCAGGGCCTCGTTGATGAAGGTGCCGATGACGCGGCTGGTGTAGAAGCCGCGGCTGTCGTTGACCACGATCGGGGTCTTGCCGATGGCCAGGGTGTAGTCGAACACCCGGGCCAGCGCCTCGTCGGAGGTCTTCTCGCCCTTGATGATCTCGACGAGCGGCATCTTGTCCACCGGTGAGAAGAAGTGGATGCCGATGAAATCATCCTGGCGCTTCACGCCCGTGGCCAGCCCGGTGATAGGCATGGTGGAGGTGTTGGAGCCCAGGATGGCATTCGGCTCGACGATATCCTCGATCTCCTGGAACACCGTGTGCTTGAGTTCCTGGTTCTCGAAGACGGCCTCGACGACGAAGTCCACGCCCGCGAAGTCCTTGGCGTCGGCGGTCGGGGTGATCCGGCCCAGCAGCGCCGATGACTTCTCCGCGGTGGTGCGGCCACGCTCGAGCGCCTTGGCCTCGATCTTCTCCGAGTAGGCCTTGCCCTTGTTCGCGGCCTCGATGGTGACGTCCTTGAGCACCACATCGAAACCGGCCTTGGCCGAGACGTAGGCGATGCCCGCGCCCATCATGCCCGCGCCCAGCACGCCGATCTTGGTGATCGGGGTCTTTCCGATGCCCTCGGGGCGGGAACCGCCGGCATTGATGGCCTGCAGGTCGAAGAAGAACGCCTGGATCATGTTCTTGGCGACCGGTCCGGTCACCAGGCTGGTGAAGTACCGGCTCTCGATGCGGCTGGCGGTGTCGAAGTCCACCTGGGCGCCCTCGACCGCGGCGGCCAGGATGGCCCGCGGCGCGGGCATGTTCGTGCCCTTGATCTGCTTGCGCAGCAGCGACGGGAACGACGGCAGGATGGCTGCCAGCGCCGGGCTGGCGGGGGTACCGCCGGGCATCCGGTAGCCCTGCGCGTCCCACGGCTGGGCGTTCTTGTCCGGGTTGGCCTTGATCCACGCCTTGGCAGCCGGGACCACTTCTTCAGCCGAACCGACGAGTTCGTCGACCAGTCCGGTGTCCTTGGCCTTCTTCGGGTTGAACCGGGTGCCCTGGGACAGCACGTTCACGAACGCGTTCTGGATGCCGAACATCCGCACGGTGCGGGTCACGCCGCCGCCGCCGGGCAGCAGGCCCAGCGACACCTCCGGCAGGCCGATGGCGCTGCCCTTGACGTCGGCCGCGATGCGGTGGTGGCAGGCCAGGGCGATCTCCAGACCGCCACCGAGAGCCGCGCCGTTGATGGCGGCGACGACCGGCTTGCCCAGCGTTTCCAGCTTGCGCAGATCGGCCTTGATGCCCTCGACCTCGGCGAAGATCTCGGCGGCATTCTCCGGACCGGCGTTGATCATCGCCTTGAGGTCGCCACCGGCGAAGAAAGTCTTCTTCGCGCTGGTGATGACCACGCCGGTGATCGAGTCCTTTTCAGCGACAAGGCGCTCTACGGCCTTGTGCATCGACTCCTTGTAGTGCTCGTTCATGACGTTCGCCGAGCCGGTCGGGTCGTCGAGGGTCAGGGTGACGATGCCGTCGGCATCCTTGTCCCACTTGATGGTGTTCTCTGCCATGGTTTT
>Ga0116183_1002294_pt1 | contig 20816 bp, 17 predicted proteins | sample AD_UKC078_MetaG_FD_89753 | JGI IMG/M metagenome (GOLD analysis project Ga0116183, IMG submission 89753) | Active sludge microbial communities of municipal wastewater-treating anaerobic digesters from USA - AD_UKC078_MetaG | ecosystem: Engineered > Bioreactor > Anaerobic > Digestate | place: USA... | reverse complement strand
CAAGTTTGTGCCAATTATCATGCTGACCACCGAGTCCCAGGATTCCAAAAAAGGTGAAGGCAAGGCCGCCGGAGCTACCGGCTGGATTGTCAAGCCGTTCAAACCGGAACAGCTGATTGCCGTTGTAAAGAAGGTGCTTGGGTAACGTTGCTATCCGGGATCCGTGATCCGGGATCAGAAAAGTCTACAGGCTTTTACTGGCCCTGCGTTCCGAGACCCAGAGTCCCGAGGTAAAACATGATTGAACAGCACGTCGCCACCTATCTGGAAGAAGCCGCAGAACTGCTGTCAGAACTGGAAACCTCCCTGCTGGAGCTGGAAGAAAAGCCAGAGGATGAAGAGCTGATCGGCCGCGTATTCAGGGCCATGCACACCATCAAGGGTTCTGGGGCCATGTTTGGCTTTGACGCGGTTGCAGCTTTTACCCATGAGGTCGAGACGGTTTTTGACCTGGTCAGAAATGGCAAGCTTGGTGTCAGCAAGCACCTGTTAAACCTGACGTTGAGCGCACGCGATCACATCAGTTCTCTGCTGGACGCGTTTGTTTCCGGCCAGCCGATTAACCAGGCTGCCGGTGATGAGATTATTGCCGGGCTCAGAATTCTGCTGCCGGCAGTAGAACCGGAAACACCAGCATCCCCTGCTGAAGTGTTTATGGCTGAAGCGGGGGGCGAGGCCGAAAACAGGACCTGGCGCATACGCTTCAAACCCAACCCTGAAATGCTGCTTTGCGGCGCGAACCCGGTAGCCCTGATCAATGAACTGCGGCAATTGGGCGAGTGCCACGTTGTTGCCCACCTGGATGCAATCCCGCTGCTCAATGAAATCAACTCCGAGTTTTGCTACATCTACTGGGATGTCATTCTGACAACTGCCCGCGGTTCCGACGCCATCAGGGATGTCTTCATCTTTGTTGAGGACGACTGCGAACTGCAGATCGATCTGGTTGATGACGGCTCTGATACGGATCAGCAGTACAAAAAGCTGGGCGACATCCTGGTGGAACGCGGCGACATGAGCCGTGTGGAGATGCAGAAAATCCTGGGGCTGCAGAAACGCTTCGGCGAACTGGCCGTGCAGGTTGGCGCTGTTACGCCGGACAAGGTGCAGTCGGCGCTGATCGAGCAGCAGCAGATCAAGGCCGTGCGGCAGGAACGCGCCAGCCAGGAAACTGCTGGCAGTATTCGTGTGCCGGCCGAAAAACTGGACCTGCTGGTCAATCTGGTGGGTGAGATGGTTACGGTTCAGGCCCACTTGAGTCAGACTGCCGCCCTGCAGAACAATATGGAGTTCGTCACGATTGCGGAAGAGGTGGAACGTTTGACCGGGGAACTGCGTGATACGGCCCTGAACATCCGCATGATGCCGATTGGCTCCACCTTCAGCAAATTCAAGCGGCTGGTGCGCGATCTGTCACAGGAGCTGGGCAAGAAGATCGAGATGGTGACGGATGGGGCTGAAACCGAGCTGGACAAGACGGTGATCGAAAAACTCAATGACCCGCTGATCCATCTGATCCGTAACAGCATCGATCATGGCATCGAGATGCCGGAGCTACGCGCAGCAGCCGGCAAGTCGGAACAGGGCATAGTTCACCTGGGAGCGGTGCATTCCGGTGACAGCGTGCTGATTACCATCCGTGATGACGGAGCCGGGCTGAACCGCGATGCAATCCGGGCCAAGGCGATTGAGCGTGGTCTGATGTCAGCCGCAGCGGAACTGCCTGACAAGGATATCTACAACATGATCTTTGCCCCCGGTTTTTCCACTGCGGCCAAGGTCACCAATGTGTCCGGCCGTGGTGTCGGCATGGATGTGGTCAAGAAGGCAATCGAGGCGCTGCGTGGTAGCATTGATATCAGCAGTGTCAGTGGTCAGGGAAGCACCATCACCCTGCGCATACCGCTCACCCTGGCCATTATCGAAAGCCTGCTGGTTCGGGTGGAGCAGAGCTACTTTGTGCTGCCGCTTTCCAGTGTGGAAGAGTGCATCGAACTGACGGATGCGGATATCCGCTCTTCCCATGGACGTAATCTGGCCAATGTGCGTGGGGTGATTGTCCCCTATATCAAGCTCCGCGATCAGTTCGAAATCAGCGGCAGCCGTCCAGAGATCGAGCAGATTGTCATAACCGGCATTAGTGGCAACAAGGTCGGTTTTGTTGTGGACAGTGTGATTGGCGAACATCAGACCGTGATCAAATCCCTGGGTCGCATGTACCGCGATGTGAGGGGTATTTCCGGCGCTACAATTCTGGGTGATGGAACCGTGGCGCTGATACTGGACATGGGGATGCTGATGAACGCGGCTGAACGGATGGAGCATACGGCTTATGGTTGAGTGGCAAATACCGGCAACGGCAATCTCTCGGGCGCGCCCGGCTGACTGCTGGTGTTTTTGGGCTGTTGAACCGGCAATTGATAACGTAACGCTTGATACAAGGAGGATGCGTTTATGCAATGGTTCAGCAATTTGAGAATTGGTGTGAAACTGCTGTCCGGGTTTATAACAGTAGCGCTGATATCCGGCATGATCGGGCTGATCGGCATTACCAAGATCAGGCAGATTGATGAGGCGGATTCCAAGCTGTACCAGTTGATGACCGTGCCCATGGGCGATCTGCTGCATGTGGCCACCGGGTTTCAGCGCATGCGGGTGGATGTGCTCTATCTGCTCAGGGCCACAAGTCAGGCCGATCGGGAAAAATACGCCAGGAGCGTGAAGGGGCTGCGTGATGAGATTGACCGCGCGGCGGCCACCTTCGAGAAGACTATCTTCACCGATGAAGGCCGCAAGATGATGGATGAGTTCAAGAAGGAGCGTGAGGTATATTTCACGCTGCTGGACAAGCTGCTGCAGCACGCGGTGGCCAATCAGGACCGGGAGGTTCAGGCCATGCTGGATTCTGGCCAGTTTGGCAAGGCTGCCGGTCTTTTCAACGATACCATCAACAAACTGGTGGATGCCAAGATCAGGAATGCCAAACAGACCGCGGACGAGAATGTCAGTACGGCCAAGGGGGCCACAATCATGATGCTGACGTTCTCCATAGTTGGTGTGATCGTGGCAGTTGTTCTGGGCATGATTATCACCCGCATGATTACCCGCCCGCTTAATGAAGGTGTGGCACTGGCCAATTCCTTGTCGGCCGGCGATCTGACAGTCAAGGTCAAGGTGAGCGGCAAGGATGAAATCGGACAGCTGATGGAGGCGCTCGACAACATGGTCGGCAAGCTGAAAGGCGTGGTCGGCGATGTGATGAGCGCAGCCGACAACGTGGCTTCCGGCAGTCAGGAGCTTTCCGCCACTGCCCAGCAGCTTTCCCAGGGGGCCACGGAACAGGCGGCCAGTGCCGAGGAGATTTCCAGTTCCATGGAGGAGATGTCCTCCAGCATCAAGCAGAATGCCGACAACTCGGCCCAGACCGAGAAGATCGCCATCAAGAGCGCAACCGACGCGAAGGAAGGCGGCAAGGCGGTAACCGAAACCGTTACGGCCATGAAGGAAATTGCCACCAAGATATCGATCATCGAAGAGATTGCCAGACAGACCAATCTGCTGGCGCTGAACGCCGCCATCGAGGCCGCCCGGGCTGGAGAGCATGGCAAGGGCTTTGCCGTGGTGGCCTCTGAGGTGCGCAAGCTGGCAGAGCGCAGTCAGGCAGCGGCGGGAGAGATCAGCACACTTTCCTCGCGCAGTGTTCAGGTGGCGGAAACAGCCGGTGAGATGCTGGACAAGATGGTGCCGGATATCCAGAAAACCGCCGAACTGGTCCAGGAGATCAGTGCATCCAGCAAGGAACAGGACAGCGGCGCAGACCAGATCAACAAGGCTATCCAGCAACTGGACAGCGTCATTCAGCAGAACGCCAGCGCATCGGAAGAGATGGCCTCCACCTCCGAGGAACTGTCCGGGCAGGCCGAGCAGCTCAAGGATACGATCAGCTTCTTCAGGATCGATCAGACATCATCCTCACGACCGGCTCCTTCAAGATCGCGTGTACCTACCGCCAAGCAACAAGTTGGTCATGTTGCCCGCATACCCCATGCAGCACCCGCAGCAGTGCCGGCCAGAAAGAACGCTGGCGGTGTTAATCTGGATATGGGCATGGGCGGGGCGGATCACCTGGATGATGAGTTCGAGAAGTTTTAATGATTTCCCCGTACTACGGAGGGAATGGGACGGATCTGTCTGCATTCCTGCAAGGAGGGGCCCATGTTTGCCGTCAGTAGTCTGAAGTTGAGCCACAAGTTTCTTCTTACTACGGTTTCAAGTGTAATTTTGGCGATTGCCGTCACATCTGTGATTAGTCTTTATGAGATGCGTAAAGTTCTGACCACCAAGGCTGGTCAGGATTTGGAAGCACGGATGAAAACCTTCCACGAGCTTGTCGCCCATAAGGGGGCGGCGCTGGAAATGCGCGACGGCAAACTTGTCATCGGCAGCTATGTCATTAATGATAACTTTGAATTGCCCGACCGGATCAAGGTGCTGTTCGGAGGTGCAGCCACCATCTTCATGGGGGACGTGCGTGTTTCAACCAACGTGATGAAGGCCGAAGGGGGCAGAGCAGTCGGCACAAAGCTGGCCGGTCCGGCCCACGAGGCGGTCATCAGACATGGCAAACCTTACCGGGGTGAGGCCAATATCCTCGGCACCCCATATTTTACGGCATACGATCCGCTCAAGGATCCTTCCGGCAAGGTAATTGGTGTGCTGTATGTAGGCGAGAAGCAGAGCGAATATCTGGCGGTCTATGACCGGCTCAAGTATGTAATCGCCGGTTTGGCGGCCTTGATCGCGGTGGTGCTGTCAATGACCTCCTTCCTGGTTGTCAAAAGCTCGCTCAGGCCGCTGGGACGCATGGTTGAGATACTCAAGGACATCGCCGAGGGTGATGGCGATCTTTCGGTGAGACTGAATATCAACGCCAAAGACGAGGTGGGCGAGGCTGCCGGCTATTTTGACCGGTTTGTGGACAAACTGTGCCATGTGGTCAGCAATGTCATGATTGCAACCGATAACGTGGCTTCCGGCAGTCAGCAGCTGTCCGCCACTGCCCAGCAGTTGTCCCAGGGCGCATCGCAGCAGGCGGCCAGTGCCGAGGAAATCTCCAGCTCCATGGAGCAGATGACCACCAGCATCAGGCAGAATGCCGACAATGCCACTCAGACAGAGAAGATCGCTATCAAGAGCGCCCAGGATGCCAGGGAGGGGGGCAGAGCGGTTAACGAGACGGTTTCGGCTATGAAGGAAATCGCCACACGCATTTCGGTCATTGAGGAAATTGCCCGTCAGACCAACTTGCTGGCACTGAACGCCGCCATCGAGGCAGCCCGGGCCGGGGAGCATGGCAAGGGTTTTGCCGTGGTGGCTTCCGAGGTACGCAAGCTGGCGGAACGCAGTCAGTCCGCCGCAGGCGAGATCAGCGAACTGTCCGCCAGAAGCGTGAATATTGCCGAGACTGCCGGGGATATGCTTGACAAGATGGTGCCCAACATCCAGAAGACCGCCGAGCTGGTTCAAGAGATCAGTGCGGCCAGCAAGGAGCAGGACAGCGGCGCTGACCAGATCAACAAGGCCATTCAGCAACTGGACAGTGTTATTCAGCAGAATGCCAGTGCATCGGAAGAGATGGCCTCCACCTCGGAAGAGCTGTCCAGCCAGGCCGAGCAGCTCAAGGAAACGATCGGTTTTTTCAAGATAGGCAACCATTGAAACAGAAAACGGCTTCTTGCAAATGGGGGTATCAATATGGCAGTCGCAGATATAAACGAAACTGTTCAGTACCTGACATTCAAGCTTGATGAAGAGATATTTGCCCTGGATGTCTCCAAGGTGCGTGAAATCCTGGAATATACAACGGTTACAAAGGTGCCCCAGACCCCTGAGTTCATGCGCGGGGTGATTAACCTGCGCGGCAGCGTGGTGCCGGTAATTGACCTGCGGCTTAAATTCGGGCTGCCGGCATCCGAGCGCACCTTGAACACCTGCATAATCGTGGTCGAGGTGCAGATGGATGATGAGGTGCTGGTGCTGGGGGCGCTGGCCGACTCAGTCCAGGAGGTGATCGAACTGGAACCGGAGGGTATCGAGGCGCCACCCCATGTGGGAACACGTATGAACACGGATTTCATCAAGGGTATGGGCAAGGCCGACGGTCATTTCATCATGATACTGGATATTGACAAGGTTTTCTCAAGCGCTGAACTGGAAGCTGTGGCTGGAGAATAGGGAGCAGAGACTCGTGTCCGTTGACCGGAGACCGATACAATGACGGCCAACGGACACGGCTGACGGCCAACGAGGCAAAAACATGAACCATCGATCCGATTCCAGACATGCTTCCTCGATCCCGCCTGTGCTCAGGGACAGGGAATTTAACCGCTTCAGCAGCTTCATCTATGATGAAATCGGCATCAAGATGCCGCCTGCCAAGCGTACTATGCTGGAAGCCCGGCTGCACAAGCGTCTCAAAGCTCTAGATATGGCTTCTTTTGAGACCTATGCGGACTTTGTCTTCAGTGAAAAAGGGCGCTCGGAGGAGTTGATTCACCTGCTGGATGTGGTTACCACCAACAAGACCGATTTCTTCCGTGAACCTGCGCATTTCGATTATCTGGTCAAGACCGTTATTCCCACGCTGCTGTTAGACCGTGGCGCCGGGAGCAAAACCCCTTTTAAAATATGGAGCGCAGGCTGTTCCTCCGGTGAGGAACCCTACACCATGGCGATGGTGCTGGCCGAATACGCAGAAACCTGTCCCGGATTCATGGCCACGATCCTGGCCACCGATATTTCAACCACGGTGCTGACCAAGGCACGCACGGCTGTTTACCCGGAGGATACCGCCGACACCATCCCGCTTAATATGAAGAAAAAGTATCTGCTCAAAAGCAGGGATAAAAGTCGTCGCCTGGTCAGGATCATGCCCGGTTTGCGTTCAATGGTGCAGTTTCGCAGGCTGAACTTCATGCAGGACTTCGGTATGACCGAGCTGATGGATGTGATCTTCTGCCGCAATGTGATTATCTATTTTGACAAGCCGACCCAGGAACGTCTGCTGAACCGCTTCTGCCGGCAGATAGTCAAGGGGGGCTACCTGTTCCTTGGTCATTCGGAGAGCATCAATGGCCTGGATGTGCCTTTGACTGCGGTGGCCTCAACGGTTTACCGCAAGCTTTGATATCTTTGCAATGGAGGGTTTGTGGCTGAAAAGATCAAGGTGCTGATTGTTGATGATTCTGCTCTGGTCAGGCAGACCATGTTCGAGATACTCTCGTCGGATCCGCAGATCCAGCCGATGGAGCCGGCTTCTGATCCGTTTGTGGCGGCAGATCGGATGAAAATCTGCGTCCCGGATGTGATTACGCTGGATGTGGAGATGCCGCGTATGGACGGGCTGACCTTTCTGCAGAAGATCATGGCCCAGCATCCCATCCCGGTGGTTATGTGTTCCACACTGACCGTATCCGGCAGCGAAACGGCCATGAAAGCCCTGGAGCTGGGGGCGGTTGATATTATCATCAAACCCAAGATGGGAACCAAACAGTTTATCGAGGAGTCGAAGATCCGGATCTGCGATGCTGTCAAGGCGGCGGCCATGACCCGCAACCGGATCAAACCGCAATCGCTGCGGCGTGAGGTCGCCCCCAAACTGACCGCGGATGTGATCATCGAAAAGCCGAACAGCAAGGCCATGATCCAGACCACCGAGAAGGTGGTGGTGGTCGGTGCATCCACCGGAGGCACCGAGGCGCTCAAGGATTTTCTGGAAATGCTGCCGGAGAATGCGCCCGGCATCGTGATTGTGCAGCACATGCCAGAGCATTTTACCGCCGCCTTTGCCAAACGGCTGGACTCCATCTGTCGTATTACGGTCAAGGAGGCGGCGGACAATGATACGGTGGTGCGGGGACGGGCGCTGATCGCCCCCGGCAACCACCATACCCTGCTGAAACGTAGCGGTGCGCGCTATTATGTGGAGATCAAGGACGGACCACTGGTTTCACGGCATCGTCCTTCCGTGGACGTGCTGTTCCGGTCTGCCGCCCGCTATGCCGGCAAGAACGCGGTGGGAGTGATCATGACCGGCATGGGTGATGACGGCGCCAGGGGCATGCGGGAGATGTTTGACGCCGGTGCAATAACTATTGCCCAGGATGAGGCAACCTGTGTAGTATACGGCATGCCCAACGAGGCCGTAAAACTGGGCGGCGTACACAAGACGCTGCCACTACAGAATATAGCTGCAGAGGTTCTGAGACTTTGCGGCTAGGACGCGCATGGAAAAGAAGCCGGAAAAATTCTTTCTGGGACGACAACCCATCCTCAACCGCCATCAGGAGATCGTCGGCTACGAACTGCTTTTCAGGTCAGCCGAAGCCAACTACGCCGTAATCGAAGACTACAATCAGGCCATCGCCAGTGTCATCACCCATGTGTTGTCCACCTTTGGCGTGGAGGAGGTGCTGGGGGGCAAGCTGGGCTTTATCAACGTGCAGGCCAGCATGCTGCTCTCCGAGCTGCTGGAACTGCTGCCCCGTCAACAGACCGTGCTGGAATTGCTGGAATTCATCGATCTGGACGAGCAGGTGATCGAGCGCTGTATGGAGCTGAAGGAGTTGGGCTTTCAGCTGGCGCTGGACGATCACGAGTTCAGCGAAGAACACCAGAACATCTATGAGGTCATTGATATCGTCAAGATCGACATCCTGCAGACCGGCATGGAGGACCTGCCTCGTGTAGTTGCCGGTTTGCGCGGTTCCAAGGTCAAGATCCTGGCTGAAAAGGTGGAGACCTTTGAACAGTTCGAGACCTGCATGCGTCTTGGATTTGACCTATTCCAGGGCTATTTTTTCCAGCGCCCTACGGTGCTTAACAAAAAGCGGATGGATGTGTCCGGCATGGCCATGCTCAAGCTGCTCAAGCAGTTGCTGGCCGGTGCGTCTGTGAACGAGCTGGAACAGACCTTCAAGGAAAATCCGACCCTCTCATACAGCCTGCTGCGCCTGGTAAATTCGGTTGCCATGGCCCTGCGCCAGAAGATCATGAACCTGCGGCATGCCATCGTCATGCTTGGCACCGAGAACCTGCGTCGCTGGACCCAACTCTCGTTATTTATCTCCAGTGATGCACGCGGAGCCAACAATCCGCTGCTGGAAATGGCCGCCGTGCGTGGCCGCATGATGGAGATTCTGGTGCAGCAGAAAGGCTATTCCGATGATTACGCCGAAGCCGCCTTCATGACCGGCATCCTTTCCCAGTTGGATGTGCTGTTCGAGATCAGCATGTCGGAAATCATCTCCAGCCTCAATCTGAGCGAGGATGTCAGCAGCGCCCTGCTGGAGCGCGAGGGACGCTTGGGACAGCTGCTGGCGCTGGTAGAAAGGGTTGAGGCCACCGACTTCGTTGCCATTACTCCCCTGCTGCAGACCTGCCGGGTCAGCATGGACCAGTTGCTGGAGGCACAACTGGAGTCCTTTCGTTGGCGTGAAAGCGTGATCGGGCACTAACAAACATCCACTTGGAAACTGGCAGGCGATTTTTGTCCTGGTATCTGAGTCTTCACAAACCTGTCTTGTCCACCCGCCTACATACCGATTGACCACATTGTCTCAGCATGATAGTTTTTTACGTTTTGTGAGAAACCTGTTTGATCCTATAAAGAGCATTGGTCCACAGTGTACACAGAGTTTATTGAGAAGGAACAGAGGGTTGAAAGTTATAAAGTTTCACCAAACAGGTGAATCTGGGTATAACAAAATCTTGTAATGATTCCTTCGTATTCTCTGTGCTCTCCGTGGTTAACAGCCGTTTTAAGGTTGATATGCGGATGGAGGCATGGCATGGCAAAGGGTGGTTTTGATGCGACGGAGCTGGTTGCGCCGATGATGATCAGGATTCCCCTCGGGCTGATCATGATGGCCCACGGCTCCCAAAAGCTGTTGGGGCTGTTTGGTGGGCTGGGGCTGACCGGCACGCTCAGGCATTTTGAGGATAAGCTGGGTATACCGCCGCTGTTTACTCTGCTGGCGATCCTGGCCGAGTTCGGCGGCGGTTTCGGTGTGCTGACCGGTTTCCTGACGCGTTTGTCGGCCACCGGTATTGCTGTAGTCATGGCGGTTGCCATCTACAAGGTCCATTGGGCACACGGTTTTTTCCTGCACCTTGGCCGAAACTACGGACATGGCTACGAGTACTGCCTGGCCCTGCTGGGCATGGCGCTCTACCTGGCCATGGCCGGTGGTGGACGATGGTGTGTGGACAGGTTGATCTTCCGGAGCTGATGGCAGTACAATCAATGCGGGATTTTGTATGTTGAATTTTGCATGGTTAAGCCGGGGCGATTGAAGACAGGTTCGGGATTGGTTCAGTAGTTTGGAGTCCATCATTCAGGGTTGAAGTTATAGAAAAGGGAGTACGATTTTTGGACAGGATATTGGAACAGGAAGTAGGCAAACGGCGTACCTTTGCCATCATCAGTCACCCGGACGCGGGCAAGACCACCATCACGGAAAAGCTGCTGCTGTTCGGCGGCGCCATCCAGCAGGCGGGCGAGGTGCGTGCCCGCAAGTCGGCCCGCCATGCTACCTCGGACTGGATGGAGCTGGAAAAGCAGCGCGGCATCTCGGTTACCTCATCGGTGATGAAGTTTGCCTACGGTGGCTGCGAGATCAACCTGCTGGACACACCCGGACATAACGACTTTTCCGAGGATACCTATCGGGTACTGACTGCAGTTGACTCGGTGCTGATGGTGATTGATTCGGTCAAGGGGGTTGAAACCCAGACCAAAAAACTGCTGGATGTCTGCCGATTGAGGCATACGCCGATCATGACCTTCATGAACAAGCTGGATCGGGAGGGGCAGGAGCCGCTGGATCTGCTGGACGATATCGAGAAGAATCTGCATATCCAGACAGCACCGGTTACCTGGCCGGTTGGTATGGGCAAGCGCTTTCGTGGCACTTACCACCTGCACACCCGTGAATTGACCTTTTTTGATGCCGAGGCCGCCAACGGTACCGGACAGATCATCACGGTCTCCGGCCTGGATGACCCGCTGCTGGATGAACTGCTGGGCAGCCAAGTGGATGAGCTGCGCAACGATGTGGAGCTTTTGGAAGGTGCGGCCCATCCCTTTGATCGCGAGGCCTATCTGGCCGGCCAGCAGACGCCGGTTTTCTTCGGTAGTGCTATCAACACCTTCGGCGTGCAGCAGTTGTTGGACGCCTTCGTGGCCCATGCCCCTTCGCCGTTGCCCCGTGAAAGCGTCAGCCGCATGGTCTCTCCACTGGAAGAACCTTTCAGCGGCTTTACCTTTAAGATCCAGGCCAATATGGATCCGGCCCACCGCGACCGGATAGCCTTTTTCCGCATCTGCTCCGGCAAGTTCACCCGCGGCATGAAGGTGCGTCATGTGCGCCTGGGGCGCGATGTGCAGATCGCCAACGCCACCATCTTTATGGCCCAGGATCGTACCAACGTTGAAGAGGCCTGGCCGGGCGACATCATCGGCATCCACAACCATGGCACGATCAAGATCGGCGACACCTTTACCTTGGGAGAGGATCTCAAGTTCACCGGCATTCCCAGCTTTGCGCCTGAGCACTTCCGCAAGGTGCGCCTGCTCAATCCGATGAAGTCCAAGGCGCTGGAAAAGGGGCTGGTGCAGCTGGCCGAAGAGGGGGCCACTCAGGTGTTCAAGCCGCTGATGGGGGCGGACTGGGTCATCGGAGCTGTCGGCCTTTTGCAGTTTGAGGTGGTCATGCATCGCCTGGAACACGAGTACGGCGTCAAGGTGGTCTTTGAGCCGGTCAGCTATGTCACTGCCCGCTGGGTTACCGGAGAAAAGAAGAAGATTGAGGAGTTTGAAAAGAAAGAGGCCATGCATGTCTATATTGACGGCGAAGGCAAGCTGACCTACATGGCCGGCAGCCAGTGGCGGCTGGACAATACGATCGATAACTGGAAGGATCTGCAGTTCCATGAAACCAGTGAACATGGTTAAGGCCACCTGGCAGGCCATGATTGCCATGCCGGTTGACAGTTTTCCCAGGCTGCTGCCTGGTGTGCATGCCATCGCTTCACCCTTTATTCTCTGGAGGCTTAAACGGCTGGGGTTTTCCAACTGTCGCGTGGTGGCAAGGGACGGCGGATTGGCGGTTTTTGCCGATCGATAACACGGTTGTATTTTGCGGTCTTTGTAACGCATTGTTCTTATTTGGTTCTTGAATCAATTAAAGAATCGGCTTGACACTCTGCTGGTGGTGTACTAAAAAATATCCTCACATAACCGCAATTAGCGGTGTTGAATATGCAAATCATGGCGCCCGCAAGGGCATAAAAGGGAAGAGGGGTGAGGCTCCATCAGGAGTGATTCCCCCGCGGACCCGCCGCTGTAAACGACGACAAAGGGCAAGATGTCACTGGTCATAATGACTGGGAAGGCGCCCGGAGGATGACTCGTGAGCCAGAAGACCTGCCGATGATTTTACCGCTGGCAACTCCCGGGGGACTGGGACAGTGGAACAAGAGTTTTGGACTTTAAATACGGAAGGTCCGCACGCTGCTTTGGCAGGTGCGGACCTTTTTTCGTTTAAATCCGAGCCCCCTGCAAAATGTTATCAGGAGTATGTGGCACTGCGTATCTATTTTAAAAAGCGTGCTTTGTTGTTGACTTGCCCCTTATTGCAAAGAAACACCACGAGGTGCAAACCATGTTAAGAAAACTGAATCTGCAAGCCCTTGGCGATCCCAGGAATTTCTGGCCGATTACCACATCGCTGATTATCCATGCCCTGTTCCTGGTATTGGTGACCATGCCCCGTGCGCCCAAGGTGCCGGAATTTATCACCATTGACATGAACGCCCTGCCGAGCTTTGGGCCTCCGGCCGGCGGCGGTTCAAGCGCTGCCGGTTCGGCTCTTCCGGCGGCTGCCCCCCCGCCGGCGGCACAGTCCAAGGCGGTGCAGAAGGCGCCCGAAATGGTTGATCCGACTGTCAGGGGCAGGGTTGCCAAGCCGGTGGAACAGGTTTCATCTGCCTCGGCTAGCGCCGTCAGCAGCGCAGCCGTTACTGCCGGTGGTGTTCCGGGCGGAGTAGTGGGCGGTGTCCCTGGTGGAGTCGTGGGTGGAGTCGTGGGTGGAGTCGTGGGTGGAGTCCCTGGTGGCAGCGGCGGCGGTCCCGGCGGTCCGGGAGTGGGCAACGGGCCGATCAATGGTTCGTTTGGCGCGGCTAACGGACCGGCCTTTACAAACATGGTAAGACCAGCCTACCCGCGGATAGCCAGGAAACTGGGCCGTGAAGGAGTAGTCAAGCTGCGCCTGATGATTGATGAAAAGGGACGGTTGCTTTCGGTAAACGTCTTGGAAAAGGCCGGCCACGGCTTTGACGAGGCGGCTGTTAACGCAGTCAAGGCTTCCAGCTTCAGGCCTGCCAAACTGCATGGCAAGCCGGTGGCCTGCCGAGCCCTCTGGAAGGTTAAATTCGCCCTAGCTGATTAGCAGGGTAATGCTTGTTTTGTTGTTGCCCTGTTTTTAACACGGTGCGGCAGTTTTCATAACCAGACGCAGGCGTAATGCCTGTGTTTTTGTATGTTTGCGGGGGATAAAATGAGAAAATGCTTTTTATTTTTGATTGCTATCGTTTCTGTACCAGCCATGCTGCTTGCTGCGGAGATCAAGCTGCCAGAAAACCTGCATGCCCAGGCTGTGGTTAAAAAGGGGGGGCGTGACGGGTTATGGGAAAAAACACTGATTGTTTCCTTTAAAGAACGCCGCCGGACACTAGCCACCTTTGACGGCCTGCTGGATGCCATGGCTGCTGTTAACCATGCTGCCCATCCATTGCTGTGGGGCAATTCCATGGGCGGGCATAAAAAGGTTGCCAAGCCTTACACCGATCAGGTCTATGAAATGGTGGCTGCCGATCTGAAGCTTGACAAGTCGGACATTGCCAAGATGGCTACAGCAGCCGATATGGATAATCTGGCAGTGGTGACGCTGGAGCAGAAGCCATTTACTGTCACTGTTTTGGCCACAGCCGGCGCCAAGACAAATGCCCTTCGCGCTGGAGTGGACATGAGCAGCCATGTGGAGGGTGAAGAACAGCACGGCACTATCAATATCATGGTGTTGACCAATGCCCGGCTGACCGATGGCGCCATGGCGAGGGCGATTGTCACCGTAACCGAGGGAAAGACCGCCGCCTTGCAGGATCTGCAGGTGCCGAGCAGCTATACAAAAGGCGCCCAGGCGACCGGTACCGGCACGGACAGCGTGATTGTTGTCTCTGGCATAACCGGGCCCAAGGCCAGCTATGCCGGCGGGCACAGCCTGTTGGGCAGCCTGATCGGCAAGGCTACCTATCAGGCCGTAGTGGAGGCGCTGGGCAAACAGAACGGATTCAAGTTGCCTGCAAAGACAAAATGAAATGACGAAAAGACGGTTTCACACGGAGCCGCGGAGAGCACGGAGCAAACCATATTTAGAGAAAAAATTGTGGAGTTAACTACAAATTCTTTGATTTTGATGTGCTCTGCGTTCTCCGCGGCTTCGCGTGAGTCGATTTTTCTTATGGTTTTTCACGAGGGTATTTGTGAATATCAGAGTTGCTAAATTATTATTAATGATTGTGGCCATTCTGGCGGTGATGGGTATGGCTGTTTTCGCCTTCTGTGCCGATGGCCCTGCGACGGGCAATGGCCGCGATACCATCCGCATCGCCCTGATTCACCTGGATGCCCGTCCCGGCGAGGTAGAATACAACCGCCGTCAGATCGAGGCCGCCATCAAGGAGGCAACGACAAAGGGCGCCAACTGGATCATTACGCCAGAACTGGCTGAAACCGGCTACAGATTTACGGAGCGGATCGGCACGGACTGGATCGAACCCTTTCCGAGCCAGTGGGTGAAGCGCCTTTCAGGGATTGCCAAAGAGTCAAAGGCGGCGCTCTTTATCGGCATTGCCGAAAAGGACATTACCAGCGGCAAGCTGCACAACAGCGTGGTTGTGATCGGACGTGACGGTGTGATCCAGGGCACATACCGCAAGCACCGTGTCGTCAACGGGCCGGCTGAACGCTGGGCGGCCAAGGGAAGCGAAAATAACCTGTTTCTGGTCGACGGCATCCCGATCGGGCTCTTGATCTGCGCCGATTCTTACAAGCCGGAGCAGGCCATGCGCTACGCCGCCATGGGGGCAAAAATCCTGATCTCGCCCGCCAACTGGCCGCCCCACGGCAGCATGGGACCCAAGGATTACTGGGAAAAACGCTCGCAAGAAACCGGGCTGCCATTAATAGTCAACAACCGTACCGGTAAGGAACCTGAGCTGGATTTCCGTCCGGGTGAAAGCGCGCTTACCGTGGCAGGTCGCAAACTGTACAGCTTCAAATCCGAGACCACCAGGGTCTTTTATCTGGACTGGCGCCTTGCAGGCAACAGATTCTCTGCTGTCGGAAACGATGCCGTTATAAAGTAGTGGCTTGGGCTGAGGTGGCATTTAGTAACAATGACTATACTGCAAGATTAAAATGGTGTTGACACCCGCTGTCTGCTGTATTAGAAAGAACAGACACATAACCGCTTTCGAGCGGTGCTGAATATTTAAATCATGGCGCCCGCAAGGGCTTAATAGGGAAGAGGGGTGAGGCTCCATCAGGAGTGATTCCCCCGCGGACCCGCCGCTGTAAACGACGACGAAGGGCAAGATGTCACTGGTCATAATGACTGGGAAGGCGCCCGGAGGATGACTCGTGAGCCAGAAGACCTGCCGATGATTTTACCGCTGGCAACTCCCGGGGGACTGGGACAGTGGAACGAGAGTTTTGGATCTTGAATACGGAAGGTCCGCATACTGCTTCGGCAGGTGCGGACCTTTTTTTATTTGTTGTGACTCAGTTTAAGGATTAGAACCATTTGTTTTTACTGAATTGTAATCCACTCAAGGAGATATTTTGATGAAAAAGAGCAGGTTAAAAGTCGTGTTATGCGGTTCGCTGGTGGCTGTTCAGCTTTGCGGTGTCAGCGCCTATGCCGACCAGCAGAACACCCAAAAGATTAAACAGACGGAAGATGCACATCTGGGGCAAACGGTGGTGACCGCCACCAGGACGGAAAAGGACCTGGATGATGTTCCGGGCAGTGTGGCGGTTGTTACCAAAGAAGATATGGAAAAGCTTAATGTGGCGACGGTTGACGATGCCCTTAAAGGCACAGCCGGCGTGATGTTGTCTCGCAGCAAAGGTATGATGGATCAGATGGCTGATATCACCCTGCGCGGCATATCCGGTCAGAACCGTACCTTGGTTATGGTAGACGGTATTGTTCTCAATAGCCCATTTTCCGGCAAAGTGCTTTCTTCCAGCATCGCACCGGGCAGCCTTGAACAGATCGAAGTTGTCAAGGGGGCTTCTTCCAGCCTTTACGGGGGCTACGCCATGGCTGGGGCCATCAACATGATCACCAGGATGCCGACCAAGCGCGAGTTCAGCTTGCAAACCGGCTTCGGTTCGGCCCTGGAAGGGGCAGGTGAAGAAAACAAACGGCGTGTGGCTGTGTCCTATGGCGATGTTATCAAGGACAAGTTCAAGATTTACATCAATAACGATTACAGGCACTGACGGGTATGTATCCGATTATGCCACAGGCACTCCGGGAGCTGGTACGACTGGTGCTATCCCCACCCTGACTAACAAAGGAGCGGCAACCTATATCCTCGGCCATAAAGGGATGAGTGGAGCCTGGCAGAATAACCTGACACTAAAGGCAGAATATGCGTTCAGTGCCAGCACAAAATTGCGGTTCACATTTCTGAAATCCTATAGCGAATATTTCTACAACAACCCGCAGACCTATATGACGACTGCCGCTGGTGCTCCTTACTGGGGCACAAATGGTTCCCAGTACTCCTTCCTGGGGTCTTTTGGGGAAAATGATCAGTATATCTATAATCTGGCACTGGAAACGGAACTGTCATCCGCCAAGGTGAAAATGAACGTTGGTTTTCTTGACCAGGTTAGCAGCTGGCATTCAACTCCGAGCAGTTCCACTGCTGCACCCGTTGCCACAACTAATGGCGGCCCAGGCAAGTTGTCCAGCACACCTGCATCGGCTTTCAATGCGGATATTCAAGTCACCCTTCCGGTTTCAACCTGGAATCTGCTTACGGTGGGCGGTGCTTTTCGCAGGGCAGAGCTGAATGGAACTGATTATGTGCTGGCCAGCTGGCTGGACCAGAATACTAAAGGTCAGATTGTGGGAGCGGCCAAGGGCACCGATCAGACCTATGCCATCTTTATGCAGGACGAAATATCCATCCTGGATAACCTGACCGCCTATGCCGGTTTCAGGCAGGATTGGTGGGAGACGTCCGACGGCTATTCACTGGCTTCCAATTCGTCCAATGTGGTACTGCCCGGCTATCCGCAGAGCTTTGCGACGCGCAGCGCCGACTCCTTCAGTCCCAAGGGCGCTCTGGTTTACAAGCCGCTGGAAAAAACAACCATCAAGCTTGCCGGCGGCAAGTCATTTCGTGCGCCGACCAATTTTGAGCTATACCGGACAACCCGCATCGGAAGCAGCACCTATTACAATAGTCCAGATCTCAAGCCTGAAACCAATCTTTCCTGGGATGCCAGCGTCAGTCAGGGGTTGTGGCAGGGTGCCAATATCAAGGTCACCTATTTTGAAAACTACATCAGCGACATGATTTACACCACTGCCAGCGGCACAAGCAGGTATAGAAGAAATGCCGGCAAGGGTGAGAGCAAAGGGGTGGAGATGGAGGCCGAGCAGCGTTTTGGCAAGCTGGCCCGCCTGTTTGTCAACTATACCTATACCGATGCCAAGATCGTTGAAAACAGTGCGGTGCCTGCATCTGTCGGCAAGCGCATGACCGATGTGCCGGAACACATGTTCAACCTGGGCGGTGATCTGGAATACGGTCCTTTCGGTGCTTCATTTGTGGGCCGCTATGTGGGCAAGCGTTATGGCAGTGATATTAATGACGACACTGTCCGTGGTGTTCCTGGTGCCTACGACCCTTACTTTGTGGGCGACGTCAAGCTCAGCTACAAGATCAATAAATGGGCTTCAGTTTCATTTGCCGTTAACAACCTGTGGGATGAACAGTACTATTCCAACACATTGGCGCCGGGTCGTTCCTGCTACGGCGATCTGACCTTCAAGTTTTGATCAGTAACGGGCGGGAGTGCGCTTCCGCCTAATGGGCAGGGGAGGAGACGCGGACAACGTCAGGATGCCGCGTCTCTCCCCATCTTTTTTGCAGAAAGGGTGGTGTCATGGATCTGAATATTCTGCTCTGGATCGGCGGCATGTTGTTCAGCCTGGGGATCTTCGCCGTCAAGGTCGGTCTTGGACTGGGCTGCGGCCGCTATGGCGCGAAAATGATCGCTCTGGTGCTGACCGGCTACACCCTGTTGTTCATGCTGATCGCCGCACTGGCCGGGCAACTGATGGCGGTTGTTGCCCCGCTGCTGCAAAATGGGCCTTACAGCCATACCATCCTGGCGGCTGGCCTGATCGTCTGGGGTTTAATGGTTATCCTGCGAAAACCCGCTGCAAATCCGCAACAGAAACAGGCTGCCAGTGGATGGGCCTCACTGCTGATGATCATTCCCTGCCCGGTCTGCCTGTCCGCCATGGTTTTTTCCACCTGGGCGGCCCTGAATTCGGTCAAGCTGACCCCGCTTTGGCTGGGGCTGTGTCTCGGGCTGGCCTTTTCCGCCATGGCGCTGCTGGTGGCTTTCAGCGCGCGTATGCGTTCCGGCGGTATGCCGCAGACCTCGCTGGGCATGGCCATGATTACCGTGGGGCTCTACTTTGTCGGTTCACTGTTTCTGCCGGTCAAGATCGAAGAGGCCAAGAAGATGTACCACTCCTTTGTCAACGAAACCCCCAAACTGTCTTCCGGTGATACGACCGGTGTGATGGTTTTGATGTTAATCCTGCTGCTGGTTGGTTTCTGGGCCAGCAGAAAACGTGAGGTGTGCTGCAAATGAACCTTGTTGCCGGTCTGGAAAGTTTCCTGTTTGTGATTTCGTCCGTGTTGATGCTGCCGGTGGTGGCCGGTCTGGTGCTGATGACCTGCTGGGTGGTGGTCTTTTTCGGCTGGTTTGTGCGTGAGTTTCTGGATCGTCGCCAGAAACATTTCGTAGCGCTGGTGAGATACCGCAAAAACCTGGAGGCCGAGTTGGCTGCCTGTCTGGACCCTGCCAATCTGGACATTGCCCTGGAGCGGCTGTTGCAGGCCAGCGAGCTCAAGCTGATCAAGTCGCTGGATATGATCCGCTTTGTGATCCGTGTCGGTCCAGCGCTGGGCCTGATGGGCACGCTGATCCCCATGGGCATCTCCCTTTCGGCCATGGCCCAGGGTGACATGCCCGGTATGGCCGGCAGTATGGTGACCGCTTTCACCACGGTTGTGGTCGGCCTGGCCTGCAGCGTAACGGCCTATATCATGTCACTGATCAAGGAAAAATGGGTGCGGGCCGATATGCGCGAGATGGAGTTCATGACCGAGCAGATGCTGCGTCAGAGCGGCTGCCATCGCGATATTCCGCAGGAGGAAGGTGAGCAGGATGAGCTTTCTTAAGCGCCGCGGCCGTTTCGACAAGTACGAAGAACCGCTGGAAGACCCCATCTCCGGTGTGGCCAATCTGTTTGATGTCAGTGTAGTCTTCATTGTCAGCATGATGATCGCCCTATTCATGGCCTACAACATGCTGGACATGATGGACCCCAAATCGGACATGACCATCATGAAGAAGAAGTCCGATGGCAGCATGGAGATCATCAGCAAGAAGGGCAAGGAGATCAAGGTACAGAAGGTGACCGACAAACGGCTTTCCGGCCAGGGGCAGCGGCTGGGGACGGCGTATAAGTTGAAGGATGGAAAGGTGATCTATGTTCCGGAATAACGTGTCCCAGGAAAAGAAAATCTCTCACGCGGAGGCGCAAAGACGCAAAGAAAGCCTGGCAGACAGAAATGTAAAGGGTTTCACCAGTCAAGCGTTGTGCCGTTTTCTTCAGCTCTTTACATTTTCTCCGTGTTCTCTGCGGCTCTGTGTGAAACAGGTTTTCACAGGATTGCCTCTTGGCATTATCTGCTTCATTGCTCTGGCGACAATATCATCCTTACTGCTGTTTTTTACAGGTCCCTCAAGCGCAGCCCCGCCCAAAACCGGCGTCTATATGATGATGGGGGACTTTAATTCCCGCACCTCGATCGGGGTGATCAAAAACATCCGCAGCCGCTTTCCCAAACAGAGCCGCAATATTGATTTCAGTGTCATCACCGGTAAGACCCGCGAACAGGTGCAGTTCAGCCTGTCCAAAAGCGTCAGTCCGGGCAAGGCCAGCGGCATCGGTCTGGTGCATATCATGGATCGGCGACTGGTGGAAAGCCTGAAGCCGCGCATGGCCGAGATGATCAAAAACGGGGTCAGGGTCTATGCCGTGGGGGGCAACTACACGGAAGAGGATGAACAGTTCGGACTGATTAACGACGAGACGGTCAACAGCTATTACCAGGAAAACGGCCTGGAAAATATGACCCAGCTGCTGCTGTTCCTCTTGAACCGGGACTGCGGCCAGGATGTGACCTATGCCGCGCCGGTCAAGGTGCCCCAGAACGGCTTCTATCTCCGGCATGAGAACCGCACGGTGTCCAGCTATGAGGAATATATCAAGGCCTACAAATCCCGCCCCGGCCCCTGGGTCGGCATTCCCTTCTTCAAAACCAGCTTCAATGCCGGCGAGATGCAGCTGGTGGATGCGATTGTGGATCGT
>Ga0116183_1002293_pt1 | contig 20817 bp, 17 predicted proteins | sample AD_UKC078_MetaG_FD_89753 | JGI IMG/M metagenome (GOLD analysis project Ga0116183, IMG submission 89753) | Active sludge microbial communities of municipal wastewater-treating anaerobic digesters from USA - AD_UKC078_MetaG | ecosystem: Engineered > Bioreactor > Anaerobic > Digestate | place: USA... | reverse complement strand
GCCGTTACAGTGGCTGCAGGTCTTGCTGACGCTGAAGAAACCCTGCTGATAGCGTACCTGACCGGCCCCGCGACAGGTCGGGCAGACCTTTGGCTCGCTACCCGGTTTTGCCCCCGATCCGTTACAGGCAGAGCATTTTTTTGCAAATGGCACATCGATCTTCTTTTCAACACCGAAGGCTGCTTCCTCGAAGGTGATTTCCAGATTGTAGAGCAGGTCGTCGCCGCGCCTGCCCTGGCTGCGGCCACGGCTGCCACCGCCGCCACCGAAGATGTCGCCGAAGATATCGCCGAAGATATCGCCAAAGGGGGTGCCGGCGCCAAACCCTCCGAACCCGCCGGAAAAGCCGCCGGCCCCGGATACGCCCGCATGTCCGAACTGGTCATACTGGGCGCGTTTCTGGGCGTCGGATAGTACCTCGTAGGCTTCTGATAATTCCTTGAACTTTTCTTCGGCGACCTTGTCGCCCGGGTTCTTGTCCGGGTGGTATTGGATTGCCTGTTTGCGGAAGGCCTTTTTGATCTCTGTTTCGGAGGCGTTTTTGTGAACGTCCAGCACTTCGTAGTAATCGCGTTTTCCGTTGGTTGCCAAGGTGATGTCCTTTTGCAGTGTAAATAGGCGTAGGGGCGGGTTAAAATCCCGCCCCTACGTTTAGAACATATAGCTGTTTAAAATGATACTATTTCTTGTCTTCCTTGATCTCTTCGAAGTCTGCATCCACCACATCATCCTTCTTGGGACCGGATGAAGCCGCCTGATCGCCTTCCTTGGCGGTGCCATCTTCAGGCGCCTTGTGGGCATACATGGCCTCCGCCAGTTTGTGGGCTGACTGGGCCAGTTCCTCGGTGGCCTTCTTGATGGCTTCCGCGTCCTCACCCTCCATTACCTTTTTCAAATCGGCAATCTTGTTTTCGATGTTGCCTTTTTCAACGGCGTCAATTTTGTCACCGAACTCCTTGAGGGATTTTTCGGTGCTGTAAACCATGCTGTCGGCCTGGTTGCGTGCCTCGATCGCTTCGCGCCGTTTCTTGTCTTCTTCGGCATGCGCCTCGGCGTCGCGAACCATCTTGTCGATCTCTTCCTGGGAAAGCCCGCTGGATGCGGTGATGCGAATCGACTGTTCCTTGCCGGTGCCCAGGTCCTTGGCCGAAACATGCACGATACCGTTGGCATCGATGTCAAAGGTGACCTCGATCTGCGGAATGCCGCGTGGTGCCGGCGGCAGGCCGGTCAGCTCGAAATTGCCCAGCGTCTTGTTGTCGCGGGCCATCTCGCGCTCACCCTGCAGGACATGGATCGATACGGCTGGCTGATTGTCGGCAGCTGTAGAAAAAACCTGGCTTTTTCGGCAGGGTATGGTGGTGTTTTTTTCGATCAGTTTGGTCATGACGCTGCCCAGGGTCTCAATACCGAGTGAGAGCGGGGTTACGTCCAGCAAGAGCACGTCCTTGACATCACCCTTGAGCACGCCGCCCTGGATGGCGGCACCGATGGCAACCACCTCGTCCGGGTTAACACCGCGGTTGGGGGTTTTGCCGAAGATGGCCTCCACTTTTTGCTGTACAGCCGGCATACGCGTCATACCACCAACCAGGATCACCTCGTCGATATCTGAGGCTGAGAGCCCGGCATCCTTCATGGCAGTGCGACAGGGGCCTTCCAGTTTGGCAAGCAGTTCTCCGCAGATCGATTCCAGCTTGGCGCGGGAAAGCTTCATGGTCAGGTGTTTGGGGCCGGAGGCGTCAGCCGTGATAAACGGCAGGTTGATGTCGGTCTCCATCGAGCTGGAAAGTTCGCATTTAGCCTTTTCAGCTGCTTCCTTGAGACGCTGCAGCGCCATCTTGTCGCCGCGCAGGTCGATGCCCTGATCCTTTTTGAATTCATCGGCAATCCAGTCGATCACCAGCTGGTCAAAGTCTTCGCCACCCAGGAATGTGTCGCCGTTGGTGGATTTTACCTCGAAGACGCCGTCGCCCAGTTCCAGAATGGAGATATCAAAGGTGCCGCCGCCCAGGTCGAAAACAGCGATTTTTTCATCTTTCTTTTTGTCCAGTCCGTAGGCCAGAGCTGCAGCGGTGGGCTCGTTGATGATGCGCAGCACGTTGAGACCGGCGATCTTGCCCGCGTCCTTGGTGGCTTGGCGTTGTGAGTCGTCAAAGTAGGCCGGCACGGTGATGACAGCGTCGGTCACGGTGGTGCCCAGATAGTCCTCAGCGGTTTTCTTCATCTTCTGCAGCACGATGGCAGAGATTTCCGGCGGAGAATAGCGTTTGCCGCGCACTTCGACCCAGGCGTCGGCATTATCGGCCTTGACGATCTTGAAGGGCGAAATGGCAATATCCCTTTTTACGGCTTCCGATTCGAATTTTCGACCGATCAGGCGCTTGATGGCGTAGAGGGTGTTTTCTGGATTGGTGACTGCCTGACGTTTGGCCTGTTGTCCTACCAGGCGCTCATCGCTGTCCGAAAATGCCACCATGGATGGTGTGGTGCGGCTGCCTTCCGAGTTGGCTATTACAACCGGCTCGCCACCTTCCATGATTGACACGCAGGAGTTGGTGGTGCCCAGGTCAATACCGATTACTTTACTCATGAGTTAAAACCTCCTTGTCAAATCTGTTTCCTATTTATGAAGCTAGTTATCGATCTATTCAAAATCAAGGGGACATGAAAAAAAAGTCTCCAATTGGTTCGATCTTTACGATCCCTGGTCCCGGGCTGGTTACTTGGGGGCGGCTGAAACCGATACCATGGCAGGGCGAAGCAGCCGGTCCCGGAGCATGTAGCCCTTCTGGAATTCAGCAGTCACTGTGTTGGGCGGATGCTCGTCCGTCGGTGTTTGCGACATGGCCTGGTGGAAATCGGGATTGAAGGCCGTGCCGAGAGATTCAATCGGGGTTACCCCAAATTTGCGCAGTGATGTCAAGAGGATGCCATGTATCATTCTGACCCCTTCGATCAGTGCGGAATCACTTTCAGTGCTGGCATGCTCAAGGGCGCGCTCCAGATTGTCCACCACCGGCAGGATCTCTTCGATCAGGGATTTTGTTCCATAGTTGAGTAGTTCTTCCTTTTCTCGGCTGGTGCGCTTTTTCAGGTTTTCCAGGTCTGCACGCTCCCGCAGGAAGCGATCCCAGTTGTCCTTGCTTTCCTTCTCCTTGGCTGCCAGCGTGGTTTCAAGTTGTGCAATGCGCTCTTCCGGGGTGGCTGCTACTGCTGGTGTCTCGGATGCGTTGGTCTCGCAGGCTGCGGTTTCCTCTGTCTGCTGCCCGGTTGCGTTATGTTCGTGTTCGTGTCTTTTCATATGATGCCTGTCCTTTTGTGGTAATGGGTTTTGGTTGGTCAGTCCGGTCAGCCGCTGCCAAGCAGCCTGCTGACCATTTTTGCGGTGTAGTCAACAATCGGTATTACGCTGGAGTAGCCCATGCGGGTTGGTCCGATGACGCCCAGCATGCCGACCGTATTGCTGCCGGTGATAAAACGGGAAGTGATCAGGCTGACCCCAGCGGATCTGCTGAGCGGGGTTTCGGAGCCGATATAGATATGTACCCCCTCGGCCACCATACACTGGCCGAGCAGTTTGAGTAGATCGCCTTTTTCCTCGAAGGCCCTGAAAATATCGCGCATGCGGCTTACATCGCTGAATTCAGGCTGTTCCAGTATGCGCGCCTGTCCCTCCACATAGATGTCGTCCGGTTCCAGAACCACGGCCTGTTCGCTGATCCTGAGCGCCTGTGTCAGCAGCTGGTCGTACTGTACTTTTTCTCTGGTCATCTCGGACAGAATCAGATCGCGCGCCTGCGCGATTGTTAGTCCCTGCACCAGCTCGTTAAGGTAGTTGCCCATGGTGACCAGGTCGTTTTGCGAAAAATCTTTTTCAGCGTCGATCAGCCGGTTCTGGACCGATCCGTTCTGGGAGACGAGTATGGCCAACACCTTGCGCGGGGCCAGCAGGATGAACTCGATATGGCGGAACACATCCGTGCCGAAGCTGGGGGCGATCACGATGCCCATGTAGTTGGAGAGTGTGGACAGGGTGCGGCTGGTTTCCTTGAGGATATCGTTCAGGCCTGCGCCGGACTTGCGGCAGCGCCGGATGATATCCCTCTTCTCATCGCGGCTCACCTGGCGGAGCGCCACCAGTGAATCCACATAGAAACGGTAGGCCTTTTCAGTCGGTATCCTGCCGGCGGAGGTGTGGGGGGATGTGAGTAATCCCATCTCCTCCAGATTGGCCATGACATTACGAACCGTTGCAGAGGACAGCGACATGGCGTGTCTGCGAGCGACAGAAGTGCTCCCCACAGGCTCCGCGGTGGCGATATAGTCTTCCACAATGGCTTCCAATATCTGTCTGCTTCTTGGCGAAAGTTCCAGTTCCATGGCATGTCCCAAAAAAATAGCACTCGGTGTGTCAGAGTGCTAAATCGTTTTCCAAATTTAATCAGTGCCCAGGGCTTTGTCAAGGATAATTACCTTGAAAATGCCGTGCTTTCATGCTGTCAAATGGCTTGCCAGCTACTGCAAAATGAGTATATAGTTCGCTATTGTCTATAAATTGTGAGAGGTGGTAGGCGGTGTCCTGGAAGGCCATAGGCATATTTGATTCAGGGGTGGGCGGTCTGACGGTACTGCGGGAGATCATCAGGACGCTACCCCAGGAAGATACGATTTATTTCGGGGATACTGCCCGGGTGCCATACGGCACAAAATCCCCAGAAACTGTTAACCGTTATGCCCACGAGATATCTTCGTTTCTTGTCAAGCGTGATATCAAGCTCCTGGTGGTGGCATGTAACACTGTTTCAGCCGTAGCTCTCAACAGCCTGAAGAAGGAACTGCCCATCCCGGTGGTGGGAGTTATCGAACCGGGCGCCAAAAGGGCAGTAGAGGTGTCGGTCAGTGGTCGCATAGGTGTGATCGGAACCGCAGGAACCATCCGGAGCAGCGCCTACACGCGGGCCATCAAGCGTCTCAACCCGGATGCCGAGGTATTGACCCGCGCCTGCCCTCTGTTTGTACCACTGGCAGAGGAGGGGTGGACCGACAATCAGGTGGCCCGGCTGACGGCAGGCATGTACCTGCAGGAGATGAAGGAGTCTGGAGTGGATACGTTGGTGCTGGGCTGCACCCACTACCCATTGCTGAAGCAGATTATCGGCGAGGCCATGGGGCCGAATGTGGCGCTGGTGGATTCTGCCGAGGAAACCGCACGCACTGTCCAAGACATCCTTACGGACAGGAAACTCCTGCGACCGGAAGCGGAAATAGGTAATCACCATTATTTTGTGAGCGATGTGCCGGCCGGTTTTATAAGGGTGGGCAACCGCTTTCTGGGTGGTCGTCTGGGCGATGTTTACCAGGTGAATCTGGAAAACGAGCGTGAAGGCCGTTAAGTTATGACCCATAACAGGCAAAACAAGAGCGCGATTGGCGTAGTGATTCCGTTTGTGATTATTGCGATTGTATTTGGCGTTTCAATTTTCAAACGTTACCAGGACAGCCGTCAGGCCTGTCCGGTGCCCAGCATGCACGAGTCTGCCGGCACACCTTCTGCCGTACTGTTTTTTGTGCATGACGGAAGCCGGCTGGCGCGTGAGTCCCGGGTGATCGACTATTGTGAGGATGATACCGCCTGCCTGAAAGAGGTGTTGAGAGAGCTTCTCAGCGGGCCGGTGGGTGATTTTGAAACGGCAATTCCGGACGGTGTGGTGCTTAACAGCGTCAAAATTCAGGGCAACCTGGCTGTGATCGATCTGAATGTCAACTTCTCTACGGGCCTGCCTTCCGGCAGTTCAGCCGAGATGATGGCTGTATATGCGCTGGTTAATACGGTCTGCCTGAATTTCGGCAACGTCTCGCGGGTCAAATTGAATATTGACGGCGATGCGCGAGCAGTATTAAACCATCTGGATCTTACCGATCCGATTGAGGCCGATTTTTCCCTGGAGCAGTCTCCCACAAGGGCGGACGCCTGTTCCGGAGATATGGCGGCCGGGCAAACAATCCTCAAAATTTCTGACAGGGAGCATAAATGAAACCATTTCTTGAAGCAATCCGCCAGCAGGTGCTGATCCTGGACGGTGCCATGGGCACCATGCTCCAGGCCAGGGGGCTCAGGCCGGGGCAGTCTCCGGAAGAGCTGAACCTGACCATGCCTGACGTGGTTGCCTCGGTACACCGTGAGTATGTTGATGCAGGCGCTGATATTATCGTCACCAATACTTTTGGCGGCTCTCGTTTCAAGCTGTCCCATTATGGTCTGGAAGACCGGCTGGCGGAGGTCAATGCCCGTGCTGTGGAGATTGCCAGGCAGGCTGCCGCTGGAAAGGCCTATGTGGGCGCATCCATCGGGCCTACCGGTCAGTTTGTGGAACCGGTGGGAGAGATTGCCTTTGATGACATGAAGGCTGCTTTCCGTGAACAGGCCGAGGCTTTGATTGCTGCCGGCGCCGACCTGATCTCGCTGGAGACATTCCTGGACATCAAGGAAATCCGCGCCGCTGTTATCGCCATTCGTGAAGTGTCTGCCACCATACCGGTGATCGCCATGCTGACCTTTGATGACAATGGCCGTTCTGTGCTGGGCACCTCGCCAGAGGCTGCCGCCATTACGTTGACAGCTGCCGGTGCCGATATTGTCGGTTCCAACTGCGGCATGGGTGTGGACGGCATCCACGACATCCTGGTCAGGATGCGTGCAGTGACCGGCCTGCCGTTGATCTCTCAGGCCAATGCCGGACTGCCCCAACTGGTCGATGGCAATACAATCTTCCCTGGTACGCCGGAAGAGATGACCGCCTACCATGACCGGCTGATTGCCCTGGGCGTCCGGGTGATCGGCGGCTGCTGCGGTACCACGCCGGCTCATATCCGGGCCATGAAGGATGCCTTGCAGGGCCGTCAGAGACCTTGGGCGAATAGCTCGTCAGGTCCGGCTGTTACGTACCTTTCCAGCCGTTCTGGCTGGACAGCGGTGGGTGGTGGCACCAAGACTGCCATTATCGGTGAGCGGATCAATCCGACCGGCAAAAAGTTGTACTCACAGGAGCTGATGGACGGTAAGGTAGCCTATATTCGCCGCGAGGCGATGGAGCAGGTACAGGCCGGGGCGACCCTGCTGGATGTGAATGTGGGCGCGCCCGGCATTGATGAGCCGGCTGCCATGGAAAGGGCTGTCTTCTGTGTGAGCGGTGCCGTTAGCGTGCCGATGGTGCTGGATTCCTCCAGCCCGGCTGCCCTGGAACGCGGTCTCAAGGCAGCGGATGGCAAGGTGCTGATCAACTCTGTCAGCGGTGAACCCAAAAGCCTGCGCCGGATCCTGCCTTTGGCAAAAAAATATGGTGCCGCTGTAATCGGTCTGACCCTGGATGCCAAAGGTATTCCGGAAACGGCTGAGGGGCGTCTGGCAATTGCCCGCAAGATCCGTAATGCCGCCAGGCGGCATGGCATAGCTGATGCGGATATTATCATCGATTGTCTCACACTTACAGTCAGTGCCGAGCAGAAGCGGGCGATGGAAAGTCTGCGTGCTGTGCGCTTGGTCAAGTCACGGCTTGGACTGTCGACTGTGCTGGGCGTCAGCAATATATCCTTCGGCCTGCCGCAGCGGCCGCTGATCTCTTCGGCTTTTTTCGCCATGGCCATGGAGGCCGGTCTGGACGCGGCCATCATCAACCCCAAGGACAAGGCGATGATGGATGCCTGGCGGTCAGCCATGGTGCTTCTGAATCGTGATCACCTGGCCGCTGCCTATATCGAGGCCTACCGTGGTGAGCAGACTTCATCGCCGACCCCGTCTCCGTTGCCTGACAGACCTCTCAGCATCCGTGAGCGTCTGTCGCAGGCTGTGATCAATGGTGACAAGGATAACGTGGTCAGTCTGGTGGAAGCGGCCTTCAGTGAAGGGCTGACGCCGATGCAGGTCAGTAACGAGGGCTTTTTGCCGGGGCTGGAGGAGGTTGGCCGCCGTTTTGAGAGGAACATCTTTTTTCTGCCGCAGGTGATGCAGTCCGCTGATACCATGCAGACCGGTTTTGCCCGTCTCAAGGAAGAGATGAAGGGGCAGCAGATGGCCAGTTTGGGCCGGATCCTGATGGCGACAGTGGAGGGGGATATTCACGATATTGGCAAGAATATCGTCTGTACGCTGCTTGAAAACCATGGCTTCGAGGTCTTCGACATCGGCAAGAACGTATCGGCGGCAACCATCATCGCCAAAGCTAAGGAGTATGCCGTTGATGCGGTGGGTCTTTCGGCGCTGATGACCACCACCATGTCCGAGATGGATAACGTCATCAAAAAGCTCAAAGCGGCCGGTATCAGAACCTTTACTATGGTGGGCGGCGCAGTTGTGACGCAGGAGTACGCCGACAGGATCGGCGCCGACCTGTATGCCCGTGACGCCATGGAGGCGGTTGCCAAGGTCAAGAGTTTGCTGAAGGTAGCGAATTGATACACGCTGGACGACCGCAATGGAACTATTGCAGATCAGGTCACGGTATTTGAGGCATGTCTTCTGTTTTGATGGTTATGCAAATCCAACTGTCAGCACACGGGTAACGCCATGATTCTGGGATTCAACCACAATGTGATGTACAAGGGTGAAGTCTTTCATGTCCAGACGGAAGACAGCGGCGTAAAGCAACCCAATATCACTACCCTGCTGTACAAGGGGGGAGTGATTCTTTGTTCCAAGAAAACCAGCTACGCCGACATTCTGACCATGGAAAATCTGGAAGATGTGGTTGAAGAGCTGATGAAGGAACAGCACAAGGAGCTCATGCGCCGGCTCAGATCAGGCGAGTTCGATGAACGTGCCTTTGCATTGCCTGCCTCGACCTTTGAAAACTATCGTATCAGCGGACCGGAGGAAAAGGTGACGGAATCCGCAGATGCTGCGGCAGAATCCGGTGCCGCTGCGGTCGCTTTTTCCCGGGATGAGCTTTCCCGCGCTCTGAAACAGCTTTCCGGAAAGGATAGCCCCAGGTCTGACGGGGCAGATATTCCGCAGGACGTCAAGTCGCATCGACGCAACCTGGATGAGGAACTGGACAGGTTTTTTGATTCACTCAAATAGTGTGCTAAAGCATCAAGGATACAAAAAAGCCGGCAGGTGTTCACCTGTCGGCTTTTTTGGGGGTATGGAAGCATTGTTCTTAGGGAGTCAGTTTTTCTATCTTGGATTCCTTGCGTGATTTTTCAACCAGCGCTTGCACGGCGGCGCTGGTTTTCATTTTCTTGAGCCGTTCCTCGATCCAGGGTCTGGCTTCCTTGAATGGTATGGTCTCAGCTTTTTTTCTGTCTGTAATCTTGATGATGTGGTAACCGAAGCGGGTCTCAACCACATCGCTTACCTCCCCCACCTTAAGCGCAAAAGCCGCCTGTTCGAAGGCCGGAACCATCTGGCCTTTGATGAAATAATCAAGGTTGCCTCCCTGTTTGCTGCTGGGACAGGATGAGCTGCTTTTGGCGAGGGCGGCAAAATCAGCTCCGCCGGCAATCTCTTTGCGCAGCTTCCCGGCCTTTTCACGGGCCGCTTTTCTTTCTTCTGCGGTTGCCTTGTCTGCAACACTGATCAGGATGTGGCTGGCTTTGACAGCTTCGCTCTGTTTGAAACGTTCGATGTTCTGGTCATAGAACTTTCTGCTTTCATCCTCACTTACGGAAAGCTTGGCAACGATGCTGCTCTGGACAAAATTGGTGATCATTACTTCACGCCGGGCATAATCGCGCACGTCCTGTGGCGACATGTCCAGCGCACTCATCGCCTTTTCAAAATCCTGTTCATTCTTGAAGCGCTTTTTGGTGATGGCTACCTTGGAATCGATCTGTTTATCAAGATCCTTGGTCTCCTGCTTGCTGCTCAGCTGGTAAAGCAGTTCTGTTGATATGAGCTGGTTCAGTACATGATTCTCAAAATCTTTCTGTTTGTCGGCGGGAATGGCTGTTATCGGTTTTCCTGCCAGCAGGATCTTCTGGGTGCGCTTGAATTCGCGCGCATAGATGGGGGTGCCGTTCACACGGGCAACCACATTCTGAAAGCGGGTTTTACTATTCGGCTGATTGACTGCGGTATCCGTGGCCTTGTCAGCGGCGTTGACCGGGGCTGTCAGGCCAAGCAGCAGTGTGCATAGCAGTAAGGGCTTTGCCATGATCGACTTTTTCATTTATGAGCACCTCTCCATGATTCAAATTTCTTAAGCTTATAGCACATTCAACCCCACGTTGAAAGTCAAACTATCCAGATTTTTAGTTGCTATTTAATCCAATTGTGACATTATCACACATTGCTTAGGCAGACTGCGTACTTGACTCATTTTACATATAAAAATGGGAGGGTTTCTGATGCAAAAGGTGCTGGTTGTGGACGACAGTCTTTCGGTGGCCCGTCAGCTGCAGAAGATCATTGAGGGTGCAGGGGATTTTACATTTGTGGGCCATGCTAAGAACGGGGCAGAGGCGATCAAGATGAACCACTCCGAGAACCCGGACATCATCTGCATGGACATGAACATGCCTGGCATGGATGGTTTGACGGCGCTGCGCAGCCTGACCGTGCTGGATAAGGACGTCAAGGTTGTTATGGTGACATCGCTGGGTGGCGTTGGAGATAAATTTGCGGAAGCGATCAAACTGGGAGCCAGGAATGTGATCTCCAAACCGTTTGAAGCGGAAAATGTGCTCAAGGTATTGAGGGAACTGTAGTGGCAGACATACTCGGACACGCAAGGGGATAGGGAATGGCAGTCAAATTCTTCGGGCAGTTTCTTGTTGAAAAGGGTGTTGTTACTCGTGATGACCTGCTGAAGGCCATGGATCTGCAGGAGCGCAAGAACCTGAAGTTGGGTGAGATGGCCATGGCGATGGGTTATGTGACAGAGGCCGACATAAACAGGGCCCATAACGCGCAGCTTTCTAAGGACATCCGTCTGGGCGATATGCTGGTAGAGATGGGGATTATGACCGCTGAGCAGCTGGCTGACGTCATTACACGGCAAAAAAATACCCACCTGTATATCGGTGAGGCGCTGGTACTGGTCAATGCCATAACCAGCGAGCAGCTGCAGGAACATCTGGATGCATTCAAGGCCGATCAGGCCGATTATGCCGTCAGTGGCATAGAATTGCCCATGGAACTGGCCAACAGCCCGTTATGGGAGATGGCGGCCGATCTGACCTTTAAGATGATCACCCGTGTGCTGGGGTTGCAGTATCGTGTTGGCAAGTGTCGTCTGGATGCGCATATTGCTCACAATTTCATGTTTGCGGCAATTGATCTGAGTGGGGATGCGAGCTTCCGTTATCTGCTCTCTGTTTCGGAGGGGCTGCAGAAGACAATCGCCAAGGCCATCCTGCATGAGGACGAGGTGGATGGTGAGCCTGTGGAGGTGCTGGAAGATACGGTAATGGAGTTTATCAATATCGTCTGCGGCAATGTGGCTGCCAAGTCTTCCCAGATGGGCAAGATCCTGAATATCGAGCCGCCACTGACAATCGACGTACCGGCTGCAGGGCTGGAAGTTCCCCAGGACTACGTGGCGCTCTGTTTTCCGATTCATGCGGCCGAAGGGGAGCGGATGGAGCTGATCCTGCAGATACCGCGGTAATAGCTTTTTTAAGCAACATTGAAAGGGGCGCTCATCAGGGCGCCCTTTTTGTTTTTACGCAGTCAGCAGTTGCATTGCCTGATGCGTGTAGGAACCATCGTCCTGATAGATCACCAGCGGCGGCATCACAGTCAGGGTTCCCCTCCTTCCCTTAACCAGCTCCGCCAGAAACATCGTTGCTGGCAAGCCTGATCTGCCATGCACCATCTGCAGCCTTACCAAAGCCAGTTTCATGCCAGTACTGACAGAGACAAATTCGGCAAGCCGTGAGGGGTGGTAAACAAAGCAAATCCTGCCGCCAGGTTTAACCAGGTATTTGGCAGCTGCCAGAAAATCCGTCAGCCCCGCCGTGGATTCGTGCCGGGCGGTATCGCGCCCTTTGTGGGGACTGACCCGTCCGCTTTGCGGCGTCCTGAATGGCGGGTTGGACACCACCAGGTCAAAACTGGACACCGGATGGAGGCGTTTGTGCTGCAGGATATCCTCACCATGGATTTCTACCTGCTGTGTCAGCCGGTTCTGCAAAGCATTGTGACGGGCAAGCTCTGCCATCTCCGGATTGCTTTCAAAAGCGCAGATACGGGCATCCGGGTAAACCCTGGCCAGCATTAGCGTCATGACCCCGCAGCCGGTGCCCAGATCGGCAATCCGGTGCACATCAGGGGAGCCGGAGGCAAAATCAACCAGCAGCAGCGGATCCAGGGAAAAACGGTATCCCTGTCTGGGCTGGGTGATCTTCAAGTCAAAACGTTTGATCTCGTCGATGGTAGTCATAAGCGTTGACCGTGTCCTTTAAGTTCGGTTCCCGGTCAACGGACACGAGTCCCGGATTTTTTAGCCCATTCGCGTAACAGCATGGCTAAAAACAGGGCAAAAGAGGCCAGGGTGATATACTTGCCGACCTTGAACGGCAGCGGATCAAAGACAAACTCGACCTTGTGCTTGCCGGGCGTCAGATAGACCCCGCGCAGGATGTGGTTAACCGGGACAATGTCTGTTTCCTGGCCGTCAAGATACGCCTTCCATCCACGGCTGTACTTTTCTCCCAGTACCAGCAGCGCATTGCGTCCTGTTTCCGTATCCAGTGAGATATGTTCGCCTTCGTATCTGCTGACCATGACCTTGGCGGGAAGGATCTTTGAATGCCCCTGGTCCATGCTGAACGGGGGCGGCGTTTCCACCAGCGTTGTGCGGGCCGGGTTGAACTGCGGGGTCTGCATAAGTTTCAGCGTCTGTTCCGACGGCAGTTGCAGGACTTCTTCCACAATCCACGCCTTGGGTAGTACAGAACGGTTTTCCAGGACAATATTGTTTCCGTCGGGAGAGGTGAAGACCGGCTGGTATTTCTCCGGTATTTTGGCCTGCTCTTGCGCATAATGTTGCTGGTTATAGACCAGATACTTCAGGTTGAGCATGTCGGGGACAGCGGAGTCCAACTGCAGGATATCCAGTGTTTCCTGCCAGCGTCTCTGCTGTACGGCGTTGGATGTGTACAGCACCGGGATGCGGTTGGCAACGTAATGCATGGGGTCGCCGCCATCCATGGGCAGTGTGCGGAACAGCTTTGTATCCCTGCTGATAAATTCCATGGCCGGTGTGGCCTTGTGCATGATGTCAGGGGGGGCATCCACCAGAAACATGAATTTGCTGTCTACCCGCCATACATCGGCTGTATACACACAGATCAGCAGCAGGGCCAGCAGGGTCTTTTCCCGCCATTTGCTGCCGAAGATGACCAGCAGCGCGCACAGCGATGCTGCCACTGCGGCCAGGCCGGTTTCATAGAGCATGTTGTGCCAGCGCTGCATGACCAGTTGTGGCCCGGCCTCGTATCGCGTCGGTTCGGACAGCAGTTCGATCAGCAGCTCAATCCATTTCAGCTTGCCGGCATGCAACAGTCCCAGAAAGAGCATGATCGTAACCGGCAGGGCAACTACAACGGCCAGATATGTGCTGAAACCCCTGTGCTCCCTGGTCCTGCGGTCCATCAGCAGATCAAGGCCCCTGGCAGAGAGTATCCCCAGACCGATAACCGGGATGAACATCATCATCTTGGGAACGCGGAAGCGGTCGATGCCGGGAAAATAGTCGAACAGAAAATTGTATAATGGGGTGTACTTGCCCATGGAAAACAGTATGCCGCCGATGATTCCCAACAGCGCCAGCCAGGTGTATTTGTCCCGCCGGAAGATCAGCGACAGCGGCAGCAGCAGCCATGGCAGCAGGCCAAAATAGCTGGCGGTCTGGGTAAAGATCATGCGGCCCCAGTAGTAGCTTTTGATGTTATCCGGATTGGGGCCGGCCTCCTGGCGAGACAAGCCGAAGAAACCCGGTATGAAAAAGGCGATGGTTTCTTCCGGAGGCATGGACCACGACATGGCCTCTTCCCTGTCCAACCCGCCTTTGCCCTGGTTGGCGCCGCTCTGCACGCCGCGGTTGGTCTCTTTGGACCAGTTGGCCAGCGGAGCCAGTGAGATGGATACGGTAGACAGGAAGAATGCCAGCACCACCAGGTTGCAGGCCATCAGTCGCGGAATGCTGAAATGTCTTTGCTCCTCTGCATCCGTGATAATGGCAATTGAGCGGAGCAGGCCGTAGGCACCTACGCAGAGGCAGGTGTAAAAGGATATTTGCCAGTGGGTATTGAAGAACTGGAAGGCCAGCACCATGGCGGTAGCCATGAACCAGATCATCCGCCGGCTTTTAAATCCCTTTTCCAGGCAGTAGAAGGCCCAGGGGGCATAGGCAATGGTGGCGATCTTCATCACATGGCCGGCATTGATCAACGAGGCGTTTTCGGTGGCCAGGCTGAAGATCAGCCCGCCCAGCAGGGCAGCCAGACGGCTGGTGCCGATCAGCCTGCAGCAGCAATAGACACCGGCAGAGCCGAAGAACAGGTGCAGCACGATGAACCAGGCCACTGAGGCCGGGGCCGGGATGAAGTGCAGGATCAGCGGCAGGTGCAGCAGGAATTTGATGGAGGCCATGCCGCCGTCGTTGGTATGTCCGCTGTTGATATACAGGTCCCAGGCGGCTTTGAGGTCGAAGGAGTACAACTCGGATAGCGGTTTGTCGTTGTACCCTTTCATCCACCAGTAGGCTTCACTGATGATGTCCGGGGCGCGGATGATCCTGTCCGTGAAGAGTATCTTGGAGAAGAACAGCACCAGGATTATGAACAGTGCCAGTATGAAGAGCATGTCTTTGCGGCGTTCAGTCAATATTTACTCCGTTTATGTTTTGTCCACTAACCACACGAAATACACTAACAAAACCAGATAATGAACTGAGACTGGTGGTTGCTGTTCAGTGAATGATAGGTTTTGCGCAACATTTTTAGTTCGTGTTTTTTCGTGCTTTTAGTGGATAAAAATGCCGTTTATCGTATCAGATGTTATCCGTCTAATCCGCCTTTTCCGTGTTCTATCTGTAAATAGAATTGTTCCAGCTTTTTCGCATAATCCCGCCAGCGGAACTGTTCCCGTATATATTCTCGTCCTGCCCGCCCCAGTTCCCGGCACTTGTCCCGGTTACCCAGCAGTTCGACGCAATGCCGGGCCATGGTTTCAGCATCCTCCGGCTGTGAGAGGTACGCGCGCATTGGGGGACACAGATATTCCGGGATCTGGCCGACCCTGCTCGCCACAACCGGTATGCCATTGCTTAACAGCTCTGTCAGTTTTGCCGGGCATTTGGTGCGGTTGGTCAGGGTGTCATCAAAGGGATAAATAGCCAGGTCTGCTGCAGCCAGCAGGTCCTGCAGCAGCTCTGGTTCCGTCCAGCCGGCCATGGTCAAGTTTTCGTTGAAGCCCATGGATGCAGCCGCCTGCTGCAGCTGTTGTTCCTCGTTGTTGCGGCCTGCTCCGACAATCAGAAAGCGTGCTTGCGGCATCTGACGGTGGATGTCTGACAGCAGCCGGTGCAGCCTGTCCTGGCTGAATTCAAAAAAACGCGTATACAGCAGCAGCAAAGGCGCTTCTAGCGGTATCCCCAGGCGTGACCGGGCTGCGCTGCCATTGCTGGTTGAGTGGGGCTCGACGCAGTTGGGCAGGTAGATCAGTTTTGATTGTGCTGTGCCTGTTTCTGCCGCCAGCTTTTCCAGTTCCCTGCTGGCAATTGTAACCCCGCCCGCATGTTTCAGCAGCCACTGCTCCTGAAAGGCATAAACCCGCTTTTCAAGCTGCGAATAATCGTGCAGCGCATTCATGCCGCCGCTGCCCTCCCAATCGTCCGTGTCCAGAAACACGGGGGGCATTTTTATCCCGGCATGCTTCAGGGCAATCATCAACATGGCGGCGATCCCGCCGTACCCCTTGGGCTTGAAGAGGTGGATCACGTCCGGCTTTTCCGACAGTGCGGTCCGTAACATGCGCAGCGAGACGGGGAGGGTGGATAGCGCCTTGCCGCCCGGCCCAAGCTTGACGTTGACCAGCCTCACCCCCTGAACCACTTCGGTCAGCCCGGCATCCTCCGGGTTGGTGTAGGGTGGGGCGATGATGGTTACGCTATGTCCGGCGGCCTGCAACGCCACGGCCAGCGGCAGCATCCTGGCCAGCAGGGTGCCCTTGGGACGGATGCCGAACGGTGCGAGAAAGACGATCTTCATCGGCCCAGTCCTCTTTTTATGTCGCGGTAAATAAAGTTTGCAGCGACCAAGTAATACAGCTTCAGCATCATCTGCGGGATACTGGCAAAAACACCGAAATAGCTCGGATGCTTCTCGATGATCCTGCGGTGCAGTTGCGCTTTCAGCTCTGCTTTCATGACGGCCGCCATGGAAGCTTCATTCTTGCGGTAGAAGAATCCGACCATTGGTAGACAGTGTACGGTGCGGCCAAGCTCCAGTATGGACAGCCAGAAATCCCAGTCCTCCCAGCCGCGACGCAGCGTTTCATCATATCCCCCCGCAGCTTCCCAATCCGAACGGCGATAAAGTGCTGAACAGAAGATCACGTTTCCCAAGCACATGCGCCAATGGCTGAATGCAGACAATTTCCAGGGGCCGCTCTCGCTGCCGAACTTCTCGGCCTGACAGTAGACAATGCCGCAATCCGGGTCCTGATCCAGCTTTGCAACCGCCTGCCTGATGTAGTCCGGCGCTATGCGGTCATCGCAGTCCAGCGGCAGGATGTAGCGCCCTTTGGCGGCATTGATGCCGTAGTTGCGTGCCGATGCCAGTCCGCCGTTTGGCTTGTGCAGCACCGTTACGCGGGGGTGCATGAGCTCGGTCAGTATGCGGCAGGTGTCCGGATCGGTGGAGCCGTCGTCAACCACAATAATCTCGATATCTTCAAACGTCTGTGCCAGTGTCGAACCCACGGATTCATGCAGATAATGCCCCTGGTTGTAGCAGGGTATGATGATGCTGACTTCAGGCATGTTCCGTTTCCTCGCGTCCCAATAGCATTCGGTAGGCATGGCGGAAATTCTGCTCCGAGAAGTTTGCCGCTGCGTATGCAAAGGCGGTGCGGGAGAGCTGTTCCACCTTGTCGTGATCTGTGCAGAGGTCGCTGATGATGTTGACCGCCTGCTCTACCACTGCATCATCATTTTCAGGCTGGTCCAGCAGGAAGCCGTTTTCCCCGTGGCTGATATGTTCCGGGATACCGCCCACAGCTGTGGCGATGGGCACAGCGCCGTGGGACATGGCCTCCATGATGGTCAGCGGAAACCCCTCCCGGCTGGAGGTGAGCAGCAGCAGGTGGGCCTCGTCATAAAGTCTGTCCAGCTCATGGCTGTCTCTGATCGGCCCGGCCAGACGGCAATGGGGCCGGTCGGCAGGGGCAAGGGCAGATTCCACATCACCCACCAGCAGCAGCCTGACCGGCAGTTTTTGCCCGGCACAGGCCGAGGCGATACGCCCGATCAGGTGTACGCGCTTTTCTGCGCCGTTGCGTCCCACGAATAGGATGTTCAGTTTGCCGTCGAATGCTTTGCTGCGATATTCATCAGGCACGGGAACGGCGTTGGGGATCAGTTGAATCCTGTCAGCCAACTGCGGATCAAGCCCGTGGTGCTGATACTGGCGTGTAAGGTCGGCAATGGTCTGGCGGTTGATGACCACCCGGCGATCCAGCAGCCCGGCTAACGGCAGGCTGAACTCTTCCGCGCCGCCGCCAAAGGCGTGCAGCAGATCAATCTTGCGCACATGGGGTGCCAGCCAGGGCAGCATGCGGTAGTAAAATAGTGTGTTGCAGCCGAACACGACAGCGTTTGGATGCTTGTTGATAAAACCGGCCATCATCCCGGCGCTGAGCGGGTAGGTGTATTTCAGCAGGCGGCGCCAGTTGAACACGTGGGTGTGCTTCTCAAACTCCCCGAGCATTACTTGCAGCTGGGGCGACCATTTGGTGAAGAACACCCAGGGACGCTGGTCTGCGAAACAGGATACGATCTGGCTGTGTACCTTTTCCGCACCGCCGGTATGGCAGAAGGGGAAAAAGAAGAACAGGCCGCTTTGATTGCGCCAGGGTAGCCGCCCGCCCAGAAACCTGCCCAGCGGGGCAATCAGCCTTTCACACAGTCTGATAAATGGATTTTCTGCCTGTCCGGCCTTCAAGCTTCCCTCCGCAGCGCTTTGAGGATGTAATCGACCGTTTCACTGCACATGCGCTCTTCACCAAACAGGGCCGTTGCCCGCTCCTGCATAAGTTTGCCCTGGCTTTCGCGCAATTGCCGGGAGTCAATCAGCCGGCATATTCTATCTGCCAGTTGTGCGGCGTTTCCGGGCTCCGCCAGAAAATCTTTAGCTTCTTCTCCCACAGCCTCCCTGATACCTGGAATATCAGTGCCTGCAACCGGCAGACCGCAGAGCATGGCCTCCAGTATGGCATTGGGTATCCCTTCGCTGCGGGAGCTGTGCACACAGATGTCGGAGGCCTGCAGCAGGCCGGAAATGTCATCCAACGGCCCCAGGAAACGCACATTGTTGATGATGCCCAGAGCTTGCGCCTGTTGTCGCAGCATGTCGGCCTGATCGTCAAAACGTCCTGCCAGTGCCAGTAGCGGAGGGTAGAGGGCATCTGATCTTTCAAGCACATCTTTCCAGGCCTGCAGCAGGGTGGCATGGTCTTTAAAACGGCTCAGGTTGGCGACCATGGTGACAACAGGCTGCTGCTCATTCGCTGCAAGCCTCTCTCTCCACGCACGCCTGTCCAAGGCGGCCGGAGGCAGAGCGATGCCGTTGCGGATCAGCTTTAACCTGCCCGGTTCAAGCCCGAAGGTCTTCAGCAGATATTGGCGGCCGATCTCCGCATTGGATATGAAATGTCTGACACGTGTAATGGCCAGACGGTTCAACCCGCCCGGCTCCAGCAGCAGGCCGGCATCGGCCTGATTCCAGATGCAGAGTTTGGCACCGCAGAAACGCCAGAGCAGGGCTGCAGCAATGTTGGGGACCTTGGTGTAGGCAATCAGGATGTCAGGTCTGGCCTGTCTGAGTTGCAGGGCCAGGCGCAGCAGGTGTGGCAAGCGGCGGCGCAGGCCCCAGTGCAGCCAGACGTTTTTGCAGGCAATACCCCAGGCTGCGCAGGTGTTGGCTACCGGACCATGGTCTCGCCCCAGGCCCCAGACCTGCACATCGGCCTGTTGATCTGCTTTCAGGTGGCGGGCCAGGATCAGCCCCTGCCGTTCGGCCCCGCCCATATCCAGGCTGCCGAAGAGGATAATGATGCGTTTATCCGCAAGCGTTGGGCTTGTCATTGTTGCTCACTGCTCCACGGGCTCGCAGAGGGCGATCATGCCTGCCTTGGTCAGTCCTGGTGCCAGATTGGAGCCGAAGTTGTAGAAGGATAGATCCAGCAGCCTGAAACCGCTGCGGCAGAGCAGATTGGTCAGGGTGTGGGGGGTGAAGGTGTAGCAGTGATCGGGATGGATGATCTCCGTACCCTGCATGGCGGCCATGAATCCGTACATGTCAAAGGCGTTGGGAACGGTCAGGCAGAGCCGTGCCTTGTTGGAGCGGCAGAGCATGGCCAGGTTTTCCAGCACCAATCCGGGATTGCTGACATGTTCGAGTACCTCCGGGAATAGGATCAGGTCGTATCCCTGGGCCAGTTCCTGCGGGATGCAGCCGTCGGTGATGTCCCAACAGGTATTGTTTGTGTCGCCCGTCAATGTGCGGTAACGCTCAAGCAGCTGCGGGTCGATGTCCACGCCGTAAAGCGAGGCAGCTGATGCCGCCAGCTGACTGTGCAGCAGGCTGCCGTCCTTGACTTTCTGTTCCAGAAATATGGAATCCAGAAAACCGAAGTGGATGACCCTCATGTCCTTTGCCAGTTTTAGCAGGTATGGTACACGTTCTTCGAGTCTGCCGGAAAGCCGGGTAAAATCCTGGCGCAGTTGTGGGTCTATATTGGAAAGCATGCGGTTGCAGACGCGGTAGCCGCGTAGAAAACGTAAAAGTGAGTTTAACATTTTGCCTCAATCAAAATATTCCAGATCAATACTGATCTCCTGCTAGAAGAAATCTCCCTCCCCTTCAAGGGGAGGGTTGGGGTGGGGATGGGTAAGTTTGTCGCAAAATCAGCCCCATCCCCCTCCTAGCCTCCCCCTTGAAGGGGGAGGAGCTTAATAAACAGCAGAATGGTTCAAATCAGATAATTTCTTACCACCAGCGCGGATATATCAATGACTTTGTAATCATCCAGGCCACCGGCCGAAGCGTTGCCGAAAAGAAGCAGGCACCATGGGCTGCCACCCAATAGGACAGGCAGGTTGAAACCGCTGCCCCGGTTGCACCGTATGGCGGGATCAGCAGCAGGTTTAACAGTATGTTTGAAGCAGCCCCGGCCGAAGTGCACCAGAGCAGAGCCTGACCACGGTCCAATGCGATCAGGTGGGCGTTTCTGGCAACCGTGATATTGGCGAACAGCCCGGCCCAGATCAGTATGGCCAGCAAAGGCGCGGCCGGGGCGTAGGAAGCACCGAACAGCAGCTGGATGATCCAGGGGGCCAGCAGTGTCACGCTAATGGCAATCACATAACCCATGAAGGCCATCAGTTTGTATAGCTGCTGGATGCGCAGGCAAAAGGCGTCAGGCGCATTGTTTTTCAGGCTTACAATGCCGGGAAAGACGGATGACACTACGGCTGCAGGCACAAAGTACCATATCTCGGAAATACGCACCGCAGCGGCATAGAGTCCGACCTCATGCTGTGGGGCCATGGCCCCCAGCATGACCTGGTCAATGCGCAGGTAAATCATCAG
>Ga0116183_1002292_pt1 | contig 20819 bp, 20 predicted proteins | sample AD_UKC078_MetaG_FD_89753 | JGI IMG/M metagenome (GOLD analysis project Ga0116183, IMG submission 89753) | Active sludge microbial communities of municipal wastewater-treating anaerobic digesters from USA - AD_UKC078_MetaG | ecosystem: Engineered > Bioreactor > Anaerobic > Digestate | place: USA... | reverse complement strand
GAAACCCGTAAAAAGGCAATGGCTGTAATTTCTAGAATTTATGAAAATTTGAAATCTGAAATTCCGAATCAGATTGCAAGATATTCTGATGAGTTTTATCCCACTTCTACCGGTGATAATTTTACCAGAATGGGGATTCCAACCATTTTGTACGAAGGCGGCCATTTTCCTAATGATTACAAAAGAGAAGGAACCCGGAAATATTACACGATTGCTTTATATGAAGGATTACAAGCAATTTCAGAATTAAATGGATCCACAGAAAACTGGGAAACTTACAAACAGATTCCTGAAAATAAAGAAACTCATTTCGATGTCATCTACAGAAATGTAAAATTGAATACTGATTTTGAATGTATTTTAGATATTGCAGTGCAGTATAAAGAAGAAATTTTGGATGGTGAAGATGAGATTTCGTTTCTTCCAATCGTTGTGGAAGTTGGTGATATCGGAAAAAAGAAAGGCTGGAAAGAAATCGACTGCACAGGAAAGACTTTTGTTTGCGAAAAAAAATTCCCAAAGCTCGACGCTGAAGTCAATTTTGAAATTATATAAAAAAAAAAGCGAAGTCAATAAACTTCGCTTTTATATGGATTAAAAAGTTAAAATTTTAATTAACCACTTTAATTCCGCTGGCTACAAATCTGATTTCCTCCTGCGGTTTTGTAATTGCATCAATTTCTGATTTAGATTTTTTGGCGTCTTCTGCATAATGTTTTTGCTCATCTACAGAAATTATTTTTTTCTCCGCACTTCCCTCCAGAACTACATTTTTACCTTTCAATGCAGTGGGTACGAAAAACGCATAATCTTTCATTTTCACAAAGAATTTGTCATTGTTTTCTGTTTCTACAGTTAACCAACATCCTTTTTTATCGCATACATCGGTTACTTTTCCTTTGATCGCAACATTCGCTACTTTTTTAGATTTTTTTAATTTCTTTTGTAATAAAGCGGGCGAAACTGCGGATTTTTCTAGCGCTGCAGAAACTTGTGCACCGTAAACATCACCTAATGAAGCGTTTCCTGAAGGTGGTCCCATTTTCTGTTCTGCTTCCTGAGCGAAGGTTAAGGTAGAAAATGCGATCGTTAATAAAAAGACTACTTTTTTCATGTTGTAAATTTTTACAAAATTAACAAATTTTATCGAGAACTTTCTTCGTAAAAATGAAGTTATCCGTCCTATTGATAGAGAAGCCTTACCTAAATGTTAATTTCATTGCAGAAAATTTATATATTTACGTTTTTCAAGACTAAAAAAATTAAACGACCGCTAATTCGATGTAGATCTTCTTAGCCAAAAACTGAAATGAGATAACGTATGGATAAAAAACTCAAACTGTGGGATGCAACAATGCTCGTAATGGGCTCAATGATTGGCAGCGGAATATTTATCGTGAGTTCCGACATGATGCGGAATTTAGGATCAGGATATTGGTTAATTGTTGTTTGGGTCATTACAGGAATTATGACCATCGCCGCCGCAATTTCTTATGGCGAACTTTCTTCTATGTTTCCAAAAGCGGGTGGTCAATATACGTACATCACCGAAATTTTTGGGAAAATGACCGGCTTTCTCTACGGATGGGGTTTATTTACCGTGATTCAAACCGGTACAATTGCGGCAGTTGCAATGGCGTTCGGGAAATTTACAGCTTATCTGGTTCCTGCGCTCAATGATTCTGCACCGCTATTTCAAAACGGCGGTTTCAAAATTACCTGGATTCAAATTTTGGCAATTTTTATCATTATTTTACTCACATACATCAATACAAAAGGTTTGAAGAACGGAAAAATTCTGCAAGATCTTTTCACGACCTCCAAAATTTTGGCTTTACTCGGAATTATTATTTTCGGGTTTATCCTCGTGAAAAATTCACAATGGTCCGGAAACATGAGTTTCAATTGGAACGCTTTTCAGGATTTTGGTCAAGAAGTAGGCAATGACTTAGTTCCAACCGGTTGGAAATCCATTGGTGGAATGACTCTTTTAGGTGGAATTGCAGCGGCAATGGTTGGTTCAGTGTTCAGTTCTGTAGCTTGGGAAAATGTAACATTTGTTTCTGGAGAAATCGAAAATCCAAAGAAAAATGTAGTAAAATCAATGGTTTTGGGAACAATCGTGGTGATGGTTTTATATATGCTCGTAAATTTTGTATATCTCCATGCTTTAGATCGAAACGGAATTGCATTTGCAGACAAAAATCGTCCTGCAGTTGCCGCCTCCGAAGTTATTTTTGGAAGCATCGGAACCATCATTATGGCAGTTTTGGTCATGGTTTCTACTTTTGGCTGCATCAACGGACTGGTTTTAGCCGGCGCACGCGTTTTTCAAACCATGGCAAAAGATGGCTTGTTCTTCAAATCAGCCATCGAAAATAATCAAAACAACGTTCCCGGAAAATCCTTGTGGATGCAGGGAATTTGGGCCTCAGTTCTCGCATTAAGCGGACAGTACGGAGATTTGCTCGATATGATTTCCTTTGTGATTGTGCTTTTTTATATGATCACCGTTTTTGGCGTTATTTATTTGCGCATCAAAAAACCAAACCTCGAAAGACCCTATAAAACCTGGCTTTATCCAGTTACTCCAATCTTGTATTTAATCATTGGAACCGCATTTTGCGCATTGCTCATATTTTTTAAACCTCAATATACTTGGCCTGGATTTATCCTGATTTTACTCGGATTACCCGTGTATCTTTTCATCAATTGAAAGAATAAAATAGAATAATTCCGGTTTATTTTTTTTAGGAGCAACCAGATTTACGTCTTTCTCCAAGATCAGTCCCGTTTTCACTACTCGCTTCCCGATCAAATGCATCGGGAGAGCTCAAACAGGCCGTTCAACCGGGGCTAAAACTTCAGGAATTTTTTCTTACCCAAGTTTTCAGGCCGATTGATCTCCATAGAAAACAAACAATTCAAAGAAAAATCCTTCCAAAACAGATCCCAATATCTCAGTCCAGAAAAATTCCAAGTTTGGAAATAAGGCGCATTTTCCCAAAATTTTTTACCGCAAAATACACCTGTTTCCCCCGAATTTTTCAAAAATAAATTGCAATGAAAAACTCGCAACATTAATTGCGTAATCCAAAAACTTCGCCTTCAGAAAAACTTGCAACATTCCGAAATAGGAGCCATTTTCCTTTTGACTTCACTTTTTATTTTCCCTATCTTTACGCAAAATTTTTAGACAAAATGATCGACTGGAAAACCGTAAAAGAATACGACGATATTACCTATCAAAAATGTGGCGCAGTCGCTAGGATCGCCTTCAACAGACCCGAAGTTCGCAATGCGTTTCGCCCGAAAACCACCTCAGAATTATACGACGCTTTTTATCACATTTCAGAAGATTCTTCTGTTGGTGTCGTTTTATTAACCGGAGAAGGACCGAGTCCGAAAGACGGTGGTCACGCTTTCTGCAGTGGCGGTGATCAAAAAGCTCGTGGCGAACAAGGTTACGTAGGAGAAGATGGAAGACATCGCTTAAATATTTTAGAAGTTCAGCGACTCATCAGATTTATGCCGAAAGTCGTTATAGCCGTTGTAAACGGTTGGGCGGTAGGAGGAGGTCACTCTTTGCACGTCGTTTGTGATTTGACTTTGGCGAGTGAAGAACATGCAATTTTCAAACAAACGGACGCCGATGTGACCAGTTTTGATGGTGGTTACGGTTCTGCTTATTTGGCAAAAATGGTCGGACAGAAAAAAGCGAGAGAAATTTTCTTTTTAGGTCGAAATTATTCCGCAAAAGAAGCAGAAGAAATGGGAATGGTCAATGCAGTAATTCCGCATGCAAAATTAGAAGAAACAGCTTATGAATGGGCGCAAGAAATTCTTGGAAAATCTCCGTTATCCATCAGAATGTTGAAATTCGCCATGAATTTAACCGACGATGGAATGGTGGGACAACAAGTTTTTGCAGGGGAAGCTACGCGACTTGCTTATATGACCGAAGAAGCAAAAGAGGGTAGAAATGCCTTCCTAGAAAAACGCAAACCCGATTTCGGAGACGATAAATGGATCTCATAATGAAGATATTAGAAATAAGAAGATAGAGGTTAGACGGCAAACGTTTATTAATCTAAAATCTAAAATCTAAAATCTAAAATCTAAAAATTAATGACAGATTGGATAAAAGCCGCAAGATTGCGCACTTTGCCGCTTTCGATGAGCGGAATTATTTTGGGTTCTTTCATTGCAAAATGGCGAATTACCGAACAAGGCGGAACTTGGGACTGGAAAATTTTTGCTTTGGCAATTTTGGTGACTTTATTGTACCAGATTTTGTCAAATTTCGCAAACGACTACGGTGATGGCATCAAAGGAACAGACAAAAATAGGATCGGAGAAGCTGAACAAAGAGCAGTAGCTTCAGGAAAAATAACCGCAAATCAAATGAAGAATGCCGTTATTTTATTTGCAATTCTTTCATGTATTGCAACTTTTGCGCTGTTGTATTTCGCATTTTTTACCGTTCATTTAATGAAAGAATTTTACATTTTTGTAGGATTAGGAATTGCGTGTATTTTGGCAGCAATTGGTTATACGGTTGGAAAAAAACCCTATGGTTACATGGGATTGGGAGATATTTTCGTCTTTATTTTCTTCGGATTGGTCTCGGTTTGTGGCAGTTATTTTCTGTTTACCAAAAACTTCGACTTGGATATGCTTTTACCCGCAACTGCTGTAGGAATGCTCAGTGCAGCGGTTTTGAATCTGAACAATATGCGCGATATTGAAAGCGATGCATTAAGTGGAAAAAATACCTTGGCTTTGCGATTGGGTTTCAAAAAAGCAATGGTTTACGAAGTGATCTTATTGCAGTTGCCCTTAATTTTAATGTTGGTTTTCATGATGATGAATGGTTTGCATACCCAAAAAAAATATTACGCCTTTATCTTTTTCATCCTCATGTTTCCAATGACGGGAATCAGACGAAAAATTATGGAAGTTAAAAACCCGAAAGAGTTGGATCCGTTTTTAAAGCAAGTAGGAATAATGACTTTAATGATGGCGATTTTGGTAGCTTTTGGGTTGAATTATTTTTAAATAGATAGGAAAGTAAATTTTGCCAATAAAAGAAATGCTCTTATCTTTTTTGTTTTGAATTTTTCGATATCAATAAAACTGATGGAAGTTCTAGCGGAAATACAGATTTAATTTTGCGATTAATTCTCACTGTAAATTATGGATCATTTTAATCAATTTGTATAGGATTTAAAAAAATTGAACCAGACTAAACTTATTTATTCTAGAATAGCTTTGGTACAATCCTAATTTGTTTTGTAATTAATCTCTTTAATTCCATTACAAGCGAAAACTAAATTTAAACTCTAAAAAAATGAAAATACAATACCTCGGACAAAACTGTTTTTTGTTCACGTATAAAGAAAAAAATATTTTAAGCGATCCGTTTTATAATTTTCAAAAGGAAAAATCAGAATTTGATATCGCTGCACAAAAGATTGATTATGTATTGATTACTCACGCTCATGGCGATCATATAGCCGATGTGAAAGAAGTTTTGCAATTTCATCCCGATGCACAAATTATTGGGCAACCCGAAATTTGCGGGTATTTTGGTCATCCGAATTCGATTGATATCAATTTTGGCGGTTCCGCGAAATTTTTGGATCTGAAAATTTCTATGGTTCCGGCAAGTCATACAAGCAGTTTTCCCGATGGAACTTATGGCGGTGAACCTTGCGGATATATTTTTAGATTTGAAGGAAAAAACGTGTATTTAGCAGGTGATACCGGAGTCATGGCAGATATGGAACTATTCCCGAAATTATTTGGAAACATCGATTTAGCAATACTTCCCATCGGTTCTCATTATACAATGTGCGCCAGGAAAGCAAGTTTTGCCGCTTCTGAATTATTGAAAACGAAAAAAGTGATCGGTTGTCATTTTGATACTTTTCCACCGATTAAAATAAATCATGACGAAGCAAAAACACGGTTCGCTGAAAAAAAGGTGGAATTGATTTTGCCCGAATTGGGAGAAACTTTCGAAATTTAAATCAAAAAAAGAGGTTGAATCCTAGAAATAAAGAATTTTGGAACAAGTGCGATACCTCTCAATAAAATCTGAAAATAAGGCACAAAAAATGGCAAGCTACCTAAATCACACCGCTACAACCAATTACCTTTGCTGCGTTCCCACCCTGGAGGATTCTCAGGAGCTGGTTGTTTAGGACTTGCCGTTGCAAAGATAAGCGTTTAATTCAATTTTCAAAATCTGTATTGCTAATTTTTTAAAAAAAGTGAACGTAAGTCAATAAAAATAACAATAATAATTCCCTTAATGATTGTTTTTGAAGGGGTTAATAAAATATAAAATTTTAAGTTTTAATTATGGTAAATAATGTTTATAGAGTAGGTTTAGTCCTGTTTGGTGCTACAATGCTGGTTTTTTTTGGAATGTATTTTTTTGGAATGAATACCGAATATTTTAATAATTCATTGCTATTAAATGCTTTCCTTCTTCCTGTCATTTATGTTGCAGGTGCCTATTTTTCAATCTATTCTGTGAAAAAACTCGGAATCGCGATGGGTTTTACAGAAATTTTCGGACGATCTTTCAAACCAATGTTTGTAGGCGGAATCTTATCTGTGATTACCATGTTTTTATTTTTGAATTTTGCCGATACCGATGCAAAAGATCTTTTGAATTATCAATACATCGAAAGACAAAAAACCGAACTCAACAATGAGTACGAAAAAGCTAAAATTGGGATGAAAGATCCAGCGCAGAAGCAAGAACTGGATAAAAATTATCAGAACCGGTTGCAAAGTTTTTCTCCAGAGATGATCAAAGGCAAGGATATGTTTTCGTTCCGCCAGTTTACCTATTATTTCGGCGCCATCATGGTTTTCTATGTTATTTTATCTGTATTTTTTGCGAGTTTTTTCCGCAGCAGTATCGAGCAATAATTTAAATAAAAAGTATTACTTATCCTATCTCAAAATCACGAAATAATATTCTAATTTTGAGGTAATAATTTCAAATTCTGAATCTTTAATGAATTTATCCATTATCATTCCTCTTTTAAATGAAGAAGAATCTCTTGAAGAACTTTTTTCAAGAATTAATTCTGTTTGTAAGACCGCAAATCTTTCCTATGAAATTTGGTTCATCGACGACGGAAGCACCGATCTTTCCTGGAGCATTATCGAAAATCTGAAAGTGCAGTTCCCGCAAATTCACGGAATCAAATTTTCTAGAAATTATGGGAAATCACAAGCACTTCATGCAGCTTTCGAAAAAGCAATCGGCGATGTCATCATTACCATGGACGCTGATTTACAAGATTTTCCGGAAGAAATTCCTGAACTTTATGAGATGGTTAAACTAGGAAATTATGATATCGTTTCGGGGTGGAAAAAGAAGCGTTTCGATAATGTAATGACCAAAAATATTCCCTCCAAACTCTTCAATGCTGCAGCGAGAAAATTGTCTGGCGTAGAACTTCACGATTTCAATTGTGGCCTAAAAGCCTATAAAAAACAAGTCGTAAAATCCATCGATGTTTATGGCGATATGCACCGATATATTCCAGTTTTAGCCGCAAATGCAGGTTTCCGAAGAATTACGGAAAAAGAAGTGCAGCATCAAGCTCGACCGTATGGAACTTCAAAATTTGGGACAGAACGTTTTGTGCGTGGATTTTTAGATTTAATAACGCTTTGGTTTGTAAGCCGTTTTGGAGGAAGACCCATGCATTTTTTCGGCGCCGTTGGAACTTTGATGTTTATCGTTGGATTTCTTTCTGCATTTTGGCTCGGAATTTCAAAATTAATCGATGTTTCCCACGGAATTTACGGTCATCTTCTAACCAATAACGCGTGGTTTTTTATCGCTTTGACGATGATGGTTTTAGGAACACTTCTATTTATCGCCGGATTTTTAGGTGAAATGATTATCAGAACCAATAGAGATCACAAAAATTATCATATCGACGAAATTATTTAATTTTAATATTTCATTAATTGTAGTTAAACAATGGAAAATAAAAATTTACCCAAAATCTATTCCAGCAAAGCAATTTTAGGCTTTTCAATATTTTTAAGCACTTTGTTTGGTGGTGTTCTTTTGTACCAGAATTTAAAAGATTTAGGTAAAAAGAAAGAAGCCAATATTATTTTAGCATTTTCAGTTGTATTCACCATTTTATCTATTATTGCAGTGAATGTTCCTGAAACCCCAAAAAGTTCATTTGCGTATTTATGTGGTTTAATTGGAGGTTGTATTTTGTCATATTTTTTTGTTCCCAAATATATTCCTGAGGAAAGAATTTATCCTTTAAAATCAATTTGGAAACCTCTAATTATTGGTCTAATCATCGTTGTTTTAGGTGTTTTTTTAATGGTTTATACAAATGAAAATTCATTATAAATTTTATGAAAAATTTATTTTATTTAATCCTCATTTTTACGCTTTTTTCTTGCGGTAAAATTTCCCCAAAAGGTAAAATCGAAAGCAAAGACCTCAAAGTTGAAGATTTCACCAACCTCAATCTTCAAGGCAAATTTCGTGCATTTTATGTGAAAAGTGACAGCAGTTTTGTAAATGTTGAAACCTATAAAAACATCGCGGATAATCTCAAAATTTCAGTGAAAGATAAAACCCTGAACATTGAAGAAGGCAGCGCAACAAGCAGCATCGATTTTTACAATATTACCATTTATTCCAAATACGATTTAGAAAAATTATCACTTTCAGACAGCGTAGAAATGAATATTTCTAGTGAAATTAAGACCGATAATTTTAAGTTGAATCTGAAAAAAAATGCTAAATTTATTGGAGCCGTAAATTCCAGAAAAACAGATTTGGAAATGACAGGAAAAAGCCGTGCAAATTTTCTCGGATCCACAAAAAAAGCTAACATTAAAATTGCAGATACGGCCAGTTTAATCGCACCTTTCTGGCAAATTGGCGATTTGATGATTGACTCCAAAAACGGGAATTATGCGGAAGTGAATGTGAAAGATTCCATCAAAGGAAATATAAATAATTCGGCTAAATTTGTTTATTACAACGATCCAATTCGCGCCTTTAAAATTGAAAAAGGTACAACGGTAGAAAATAAAAAATTAGACTGAAGACTACGAAATTAACAGGTTTTATCAAATTTGATGATGCAAATATTTTAAAATCTAAAAACATAAACCAAGTCAAACGACATTAAAAAAATTACAATGACTACTTTAGAAAAAGCTAAACTTTGGTTGACCGATTCTTTCGATCAGGAAACACAAAACACCATCCAAAACTGGATCGACACAAATTCTGATGAACTTGAAGATTCTTTTTATAAAGAATTGGAATTCGGAACCGGCGGAATGCGCGGAATTATGGGGGTTGGAACCAATCGTTTAAATAAATACACGCTTGGACAAGCCACGCAAGGTTTAGCCAATTATCTTCATCAACAGTTTCAAAATCAGGAAATTAAAGTCGCAATTGCTTACGATGTTCGACATAATTCGAAAGAATTTGGAAAAATGTGTGCCGATGTTTTGACCGCAAACGGAATTAAAGTTTTATTGTTCAAGCAACACCGCCCAACTCCGGAACTTTCGTTTACCGTTCGTGATAAAAAATGCAATGCCGGAATTGTTTTAACGGCTTCTCACAATCCACCTGAATACAATGGCTACAAGGTTTATTGGAATGATGGAGCACAAATTGTTCCTCCACAAGATGGTGCGATTATTAAAGAAGTATATGCTGTAAAATTTGACCAGATTAAATTCAACGGCAATGATGATTTAATCGAATGGATCGGAGAAGAGCAGGATCAAGTTTATATCGACGCCTGCATGAAAAATTCTCTTTATCAAAATATTGGCAGAGATAATCTGAACATTGTTTTCACCTCGATTCACGGCACAACTTATACTACGGTTCCACAGGCTTTGGAAAAAGCGGGATTCAAAAAAGTTGATTTGGTAAGAGAACAAATGATTCCAAGCGGAAATTTTCCTACCGTTGCATCTCCGAATCCTGAAGAACCGGCTGCTTTGGAAATGGCACTTGATTTGGCCCGAATTACAAACGGTGATATCGTTATCGGAACCGATCCAGATGGCGATCGATTGGGAATTGCAGTTCGAAATTTAGAAGGAGAACTACAGCTTTTAAACGGAAATCAGTGCAACACGATTTTGACTTACTATATTTTGGAGCAGTGGAAAAAAGCGGGAAAAATTACCGGAAAAGAATTTATCGGTTCTACGATTGTGACTTCCGATATTTTCTATGATCTCGCGAAAAAATTTGGAGTGGATTGCAAAGTTGGATTAACCGGTTTCAAATGGATTGGTAAAATGATCCGCGATTTTGAAGGTCAGGAAAAATTCATCTGTGGTGGCGAAGAAAGTTTCGGTTTTATGACCGGAGATTTCGTTCGAGATAAAGATTCTTGTGGCTCCATTTTATTGGCTTGCGAAATTGCAGCAGTTTGCAAAGCAGAAGGAAAAACAATGTATCAGTACATGATTGAAATCTATAAAGACTTGGGAATGTACTATGAAGGTTTAGTGAATGTAGTGAAAAAGGGTAGAACAGGAGCAGAAGAAATCAGCCAAATGATGATGGATTTTCGAAATAATCCGGTGAAAGAACTTGCAGGTTCGAAAGTAACCGAAATTAAAGACTTCCAGGAGCAAACCTCTCTCAACTTGATAGACAATCAAAAATCGATCATGGATGAGATTCCAAAATCAAATGTTTTAAGTTATTACACAGAAGATGGAACGAAAGTTTGTATTCGTCCGTCTGGAACAGAGCCGAAAATTAAATTTTATGTTTCGGTGAAAGATTCCATTACTTCGGAAGAAGATTTCAACGCGAAGTTAATTCAAGCAGAAAATAAAATCCAGAAAATTAAAGCAGATTTAAAACTTTAATCAATAAAGGACAAAATTGTAAAAAAAGACAGAGAATTAGGTTTTTCTGTCTTTTTCTTTGAGGAAATCAGAAAAATGATGAAAAACAAATAGATCGTAATAAATTCAATAAAAGAAGGGTGACTTTAACTATTTTTTAAGAGTGAAAATGACTTTTTTCACAGTCCAAATCGTATTTTCGCTCCGAAAAGTTATTTAAAATTTGTACATTTGAAAAGCATAAAAGGATGGATTCAATCCAATATTTATTTTACTAAAATTTATCTATGAAAGTATCAAAACTTGCCGCAAACTTAACCGGTTCCGAAATTATTAAGATAGGAAATCAGGTAAATGATTTAAAAGCACAAGGTGCAGAAATCGCGAATCTTACCATTGGAGATTTAAACGCGGATATTTATCCGATTCCCGCGAGACTAAAAGAAGAAATCAACAAAGCCTATCAAAATAATTTAACCAATTATCCACCCGCAAACGGATTATTATCTTTACGAAAATCAATTTCAAAAGATGTTAAAAAAAGATGGAATCTCGATTATCATGAAAATCAAATTTTAGTTGCAGGCGGTTCCAGACCTTTAATTTATGCTGCTTTCAAAACGATTGTTGATGATGGTGATAAAGTCGTTTATCCCATTCCGTCATGGAACAATAATCACTACGCATATTTGAGCAATGCGAATAAGGTTGAAGTAGAAACTTTGCAGGAAAATAATTTTTTACCCACCGCAGAAGATTTGAAACCTCATTTGCATGGTGCTGTTTTGTTAGCATTATGTTCGCCACTAAACCCGACCGGAACGATGTTTACCAAAGAACAGCTTTCGGAAATCTGTGAATTGGTGTTGGAAGAAAATAAAAAAAGAGGTGAAAATGAAAAGCCCCTTTATTTGATGTATGATCAGATTTATGCGATGCTGACTTTTGAGGAAGAGCATTTCAATCCTGTTTCGCTTTTCCCAGAGCTCGAAAAATACACCATTTTTATCGATGGAAGTTCTAAATGTTTTGCTGCAACAGGAATTAGGGTTGGTTGGAGTTTTGGTCCAATAGAAATTATGGATAAAATGAAAGCTTTGCTCGGTCATGTCGGAGCTTGGGCACCAAAACCCGAACAGGAAGCAGTTTCTGTATTTTTGGGAGAAACCGAAAATGTGAAAGCATTTGTAAATGATTTTAAAGGAAAAATTGCCGCAAGTTTACACGCCCTTCATCACGGAATTCAAGATCTAAAATCCCGAGGTTTTGCGGTAGAAAGCATCAAACCGATGGGCGCATTATATTTGACAATCGAGCTGAATTATTTGGGAAAAACGAAACCAGACGGAACGGTGATCAAAGATTCCTCAGATTTGGTTTTCTATCTTATTAATGAAGCGGGAGTTGCTTTGGTTCCTTTTTCAGCATTTGGAAACGCTTCAGAAATGCCTTGGTTCAGAGCTTCTGCAGGTGGATTGTCACTCAATGAAATAGAAAAAATGTTGCCCAGATTAGAAGAAGCTTTGGCTCAATTAAAGTAATGTTTTCAGGTATTCCAACAATCATTATCAAATTTCTAAAGTAATTTTATGAAAATTATCGCTGTAATTCCTGCAAGATACGAAGCTAGCCGATTCCCTGGAAAATTGATGAAACTTTTGGGAGAGAAAACAGTAATTGCAACAACTTATGAAAATGTAGTTGAAACCAGACTTTTTGATGAAGTTTTCGTGGCTACAGATTCTGAAATTATTTTTAATGAAGTTAAAAGTATAGGCGGAAATGCGATGATGACTTCCCAACATGAAACGGGAAGTGACCGCATCGCAGAAGCAGTTTCAACCATCGACTGCGATATTGTCATCAATGTACAAGGTGATGAACCATTTCTGAAAACAGAACCTTTAAAACAACTGATTGAAGTTTTTCAAAACGATGTGGAAGAAAAAATTTCGTTGGCTTCTCTAAAAATCAAATTGAAAGATCAGGAAGAAATTGAAAATCCGAACAATGTGAAAGTCATCATTGATCGTGAAGGTTTTGCACTCTATTTCAGCCGATCCGTCATTCCTTATCCGCGGGAAACTGCCGTAAAAGCAGAGTATTTTAAACATATTGGCGTTTATGCATTTAGAAAAAATGCCTTGCTGAATTTTGCAAACTTACCAATGAGTCCGTTGGAAATTGCGGAAAAAATAGAATGCATTCGTTATTTGGAATATGGAATGAAAATTAAAATGATAGAAACCTATTTTATAGGTGTCGGAATTGATGTTCCCGAAGATTTGGAGAAAGCACGGGAAATATTAAAGAAACAAGATTCGTCAGCAAAGTTCACGTAGTTTTTTTAAAGTATTATCTTTTGCTCAAAAGGGATCAACAGAATCTTCAGGATCACAAAAAGAGAGTAGAAATTTAATGTACGTTTCTGACAGTCGATTTTTAAATTGGCAAAAAATAAAAGTATATATTTGAAAAATAAATAGATTGCCTTAATGAGAAAGATATTTTTAGGATTTGTATTGTTGATGAGCTGCATGATTAATGCACAAACTGCAAAGGAAATTATAGACAAAAACATAGAATTATCGGGTGGTTTAACCAACTGGAAACTTTTAAACTCCGTCATTTTACAAGGAAAGGTAACTTTGGGAATCAATGATGATTATCCCATAAAAATTTATCAACTAAGACCGAATCTTACCAAAACAGTGATTACCATTAATAAAAAGGAAACGCCAGTTGAAGGGTATGATGGTAAAAAAGGATATGCAATGAATTACGCCACCAATAAAATTCAGGTATATCCCAATTACACCCCAGAAAGTTTTGATAACGACTTTATAGATTGGGAAAATAAAGGTTTTAACGCGCAATATCTTGGTAAAGAAAAAATAGGAGAAGTGTACTGTCATAAAGTAGAGTTGACCAAAAATGTAAATAAAACCATCTACTTTTTTGATACGAAAAATTATATGCTTCTAAAAGAAGTAAAACCAGATGAAACTTTGATCTATAACGATTACCGAAAGGTGGGAAATCTTTTGATGCCCTTCAGATTAGAATCATCTTCTCAGAAAAAAGAAAGTGATTACGTGATGATCATCAATAAAATAGAAACCAATAAAGTTTTTCCAGCCAATACTTTTAAATTTTAAATGACCGATGCTACAAAATAGGTTATTGGTTCAAATTTTGTTGTAAATTTCGTACAGCGATGTTTTCTTTGGAAGATATCCTCAGATTTTTAATGGAGAACTTTTTCATGATGAACTGAAATTTTTCTTTATGCCATTCTTTAAAATTAAAAAAAGATAATCATCTTTAAATTCCTGTAAATGAAAAAATTATTTATTGTCCTATTGTCAATAGGCGCTTTTTTACAAAGCTGCACCAACCATAAACAAGAAATATCGAAAGATAAATCAAATGAAATGAAAAACTTATACGACTACAAAGTGGAAAGTCTTGATGGTAAAGAAATTAATTTTGCCGACTTCAAGGGAAAGAAAGTTTTGATTGTGAACACAGCATCAGAATGTGGATTTACTCCTCAATATGCTGATTTGGAAAAAGTTGCAGAACAGTACAAAGATCGATTAGTCGTTGTAGGATTTCCTGCCAATAATTTTGGCGCACAAGAACCGGGAAGCAATGCGGAGATTGGTGCATTTTGTCAGAAGAATTTTGGCGTGACTTTTCCGATGGCGGCAAAAGTTTCTGTTAAAGGAGATGATATTGCTCCGATTTTTAAATATCTAACAGAAAAAGATCTCAATGGCGTGAAAAACACCAATATTCTATGGAATTTTACTAAATTTTTGGTCGATGAAAATGGGAAATTAATTGATAGTTTTATCAGTACCACAAAACCAACAAGTGAATCCATTACGAAATATCTGAAATAAGTCTAACTCTTTATTTAAATGTAAATTTTAAGGTTTCGTTACAAACCTATTCGAAGGTTTTTAAACCAAAAAAAAAGCAAAATAGACCAACTATTTTGCTTTTTTCATGATATTTTTCTAGGCCAAAATTGCATCAGAATACAATTTGAATTTTCGGGTACACTGTTATCGATATCTCGCGTGTTCCTTATTTTTTGAAAACCTATTGATCAGCGGTTTAAAGATGGCTTTATATTTCTCCACATCAAAGAGTTGAGAGTCTGTTAATGCTTTGTAAGTCAACCAAGCGCCAAATGGGAATAGGATCATATTGGGTAGCCAAGAAGCAAGATAAGGGTCCATTTTTCCCGCCCACGCCATATTTTCTACAGATAAGTTGATCACGTAAAAGATAATGAAAACGACGATTGCAATAACTACCGGCAATCCTAATCCTCCTTTTCTGATGATCGACCCTAAACTCGACCCAATCAAAAAGAAAATTAAGCACGTCATCGAATACGCAAAAATTCGCTGTTGATAAATAATAATTCGGGAATAATACGCATGAAGATCCTGAATTTGCTCTGTTTTAGTACTATTGAGCTGCTTTACACTTTCAATTTTACTATAGGCTCCGAAAAGAACCTCCTGTTTTTTCTGCGGTTTTAAAGTTTCAAATTTCGGAACAGAAGTCGGCGTCTCTTTTGTATTTGTTTTACCGATATAACTAATAAATCCATTGGTCTGATTCACCAATTCTGAATTGATATTATTCAGAATATCGCTGTTCTGTGTCTTTGCTTTCTCAATGGTTGTATTCAATTCAATAAAATTCTGAAACGTGTAATCATCGGTGATTTTTTCTGCTTCCAAAGCTTTATTAATGATTTCAGAAATATTAAAATGCGAAACCATGGTATCAAATTTAATCGCCTGATCTGGTTGCTTCAAACGTTGTGCGTAATCTACGTTTTCAATATTATCTTCGAAGATATGGCCGTTGAAAAGTACAAGTTTTAAATAATTCCGGTTAGCTGCAGGTACAAATTTACCTTTTTCGGCAACGATTGATTGTTGATTCTCGTAAGAATTTGCCATTTTGTGAATGAAAACCCCTTCGATATTCTCGCCGTTTTCGCCAAGAATTTTATCAAATTTCACACTGTATCCTGGGATTTGCTGAATGAACTGTCCCGGAGTAAAATTGAGTGCAGGTTTGGTCGCAGCAATGTTATAGAGCATATTCTTCGCTTTCCGCTGAAAATCGGGTATGACATTATTAGAAAAGAAAAAAAGAAAGAGCGAAAAAATAAAGGTGACAAAAAATAAAGGCAACATAATTCTGGTCAACGAAATTCCGGCCGCTTTCATTGCCGCAAGTTCATAGCGCTCCCCAAAATCCCCAAAAGTCATGATGGCTGAAAGCAGAATTGTCAATGGCAAAACAAGCTGCACCACAATCGCAGAAAGGTAGGAGAGGAGTTTCAGGATTTCCCAATAACTCAGTCCTTTTCCTGTAAACTGCGCCAATCTTATCCAGATAATGTTGACCACAAATATGAAAAACAACACACTGAAAATAAAAATAAACGGGCCGAAAAAAGTTTTGATGACGTAACCGTCGATTTTTTTTATCATGGTTCAAATTTACCAAAAAAGTCACAAAAGAATTTTCCTTTGTGACTTTTTTTGAATTTAAAATATTTTACAGTTCAGTGACAAGGTAATTTTTATATTGATCTTTGTCAAAATTAAATAGGGCACTGCTTAAGTTTTGATTTTCTTTATAATCGCTGATCGCAATTACAGAAACAGATTTATCGGTAGAAAATTGCTCCACTTTTACAATTTGTTTTTTCGCAGCATTCACAAAAAGATTGACTTCTTGGATGCCGTTTTTTGAAGTTGGAGTCAGTTTAATGTAATCAGAATTGACACCGTTCACCATTAATTTCCCCATATATTTCACGTTGTATCCTTTTTTATATTCTTCAATATAATTTAAAGGCGAGAACATCTGTTCGTTTCCTGTTGGTTTTGCTACGGTAACTTCTTGATCTTCTGCGGAAATATTATACAATTTTTTGCCATCAAAAATCTGTTCTGTTCCCATGATTTTCAATTTGTACTTGTCTTTTGCAGAATAGAAAATTCCAGGTTCGGTGCGTGTAATTTTTTTACTGTTTCCTGTTCCGTACACAAATTTAAAATACACATTGTTTTTAGATTTATACTGAGTAGAGATCGCGTCTAAAATCGTTTTTGCTTTGGCATCAATTTTCTGCGCAGAAAAACTCGCGCTTGCTGCTACAATTAATATCCCAAGAGAAATTTTACTCCATGTATTTTTCATTCTTCTTTTCTTTTGATTAAAATTTTACTATAAAATTAAACTCATGTTTAAAGTTTAAAATTACTTTCGCAACTCTTCCAAAAACTGTTCCAAAGAATTTAAATCAGAGATTTGTACTTCTCTTGCTTTTGCTCCATTAAACCCACCAACAATTCCACTTGCTTCCAATTGATCCATGATTCTTCCGGCTCTGTTGTAACCCAATTTAAGTTGTCTTTGAAGCATTGAAGTGGAGCCTTGCTGCGTAGAAACAATAATTCTTGCGGCATCTTCGAAAAGAACATCTTTTTCGTTCGGATCAAAAGCTCCCACGGTCGAAGTCGTTTCTTCCGAAGAATATTCCGGTAACATAAATGCACTTGCATATCCTTTTTGTTCCCCGATAAATTCTGCAATTTTTTCAACTTCTGGCGTATCTACAAAAGCACATTGTAATCGCATAATTTCATTTCCATTGAAATAAAGCATGTCTCCTTTACCAATCAATTGATCTGCTCCCGGAGAATCTAAAATCGTTCTGGAATCTACGCTAGAAATTACACGGAAAGCCGCTCTCGCTGGGAAATTCGCTTTGATCATTCCCGTAATTACGTTTACTGAAGGTCTTTGTGTTGCTACAATTAAGTGAATTCCGACGGCTCTTGCCAATTGTGCTAATCTCGCAATAGGAATTTCAACTTCTTTTCCAGCAGTCATTATTAAATCAGCGAATTCATCGACGACCAAAACGATGTATGGCAAATAACGATGTCCATTTTCGGGATTCAGTTTTCGCTCCGTAAATTTTTTATTGTATTCCTTAATGTTTTTACAAAAAGCATTTTTAAGCAAATCATAACGCTGATCCATTTCCACACATAGGGAATTCAAAGTGTTAATTACTTTGTGGGTATCTGTAATAATCGCATCATCACCATCTGGAAGTTTTGCCAAATAATGTCTTTCAATTTTTGAATAAAGGGAAAGCTCTACTTTTTTAGGATCTACCATCACAAATTTCAATTCACTCGGATGTTTTTTGTAAAGTAAGGAAGTCAAGATGGCATTAATTCCGACCGATTTTCCTTGTCCGGTTGCTCCTGCCATTAATAAATGCGGCATTTTTGTTAAATCTGCCATAAAAATCTCGTTGGAAATGGTTTTACCAAAAACCACGGGCAAATCCATATCTGTATTTTGAAATTTCTGTGAACCGATCACACTTCGCATCGAAACCATCGCTGGATTTTTTCTGGGAACTTCAATCCCAATCGTTCCTTTTCCAGGCATTGGTGCAATAATTCTTATTCCTAATGCCGAAAGATTCAGCGCGATATCATCCTGTAATTTTTTAATTAAGCAACCCGAATTCCAGCTTCCGGAACGATTTCATATAACGTAACAGTTGGTCCAACTGTCGCTTTAATTTCTGCAATTCCTACATTAAAGTTTTTAAGAAGTCCAACAATTTTATTTTTATTTTCTTCTAATTCTTCTCTATTAATGGCGATTTCTTCGTTTCCATAATCTCGCAATAAATCAATTGTTGGCATTTGAAAATTCGCCAAATCTAATTTATGATCGTACAATCCGTGTTTGTCAACTAATTCTTGTGATTTTTTATCCGATTCGTCTACAATATCAATCGTTTTTGCCACTTCAACTTTAAAATCGATGTGATCTGTTTTCGGTGATACGATATCGATTGGCTTAGAAACTGGATTTAAATCAATGGAACTTCCTGTACTTTCCGTTACATTTATATTCGGCAATTCTTCAAATGAAGTTTTGTTTGGCGTAACAATCGGCTCGATCTCAATTTCGGGTGTAAAATCAGGAACTTTGTTGATGGTAGCATCTTCGCTTTTAATGGATAAATCTTGCTCGTTTTGTAATTCTTCATCTGCTTCAAAATTTTCAGAAGAATTCGGCATCATCGCTTTTACTCGTCCTAAAGTTTGATCGTTGAGATCATTCAATTTTGATTTTACGTTGCTTGGATTTAAGTTAAATTCGAGAATAAAATACAACGAAATACTTACCAAAAGAATCAGCCATAATCCAACAGTACCAATTACTGAATTGAGGAAATCCATAATTTGAAAACCGTAAACACCGCTCAAAACTCCTTGTCCATTGGTAATTGCACCCATGAAAATCGGCACCCAACAAATTAAAAATAGGGAATGTCCGAAAGTTTTCCAAGGTTTAAAATAATTCTTTTTAAGGATCATCATTCCGAAAACAAAAAACAGAAACGCCACGACAAAAGCAGCAATTCCCAGACTTTCAAAAATAAAAAGATTACCCAACCAATCTCCTATTTTCCCAAATATATTCGAAGATTTCACGGTTTTATCCAACATTGTTCCAGCTTGACTTTGATCACTTTTCCAATTTAAAAGATAAGAGATAAAAGAGAAGGCCAAAATAATGGAGGTGACGATAAATAAAACTCCAAAAAATATGCGGGGTTTAGAGAGTATTTTACTTTGCTCAGCCGTTTGCTGTGGTACTTTTTTAATATTTTTTTCCATAATGTCAATGAGGGCAAATTTAATAATAAAAATTAAGATTTTGTTCGCAGGATTGTAGAATTTCAATCTCTATTTTTACTAAAAATGTAAACATTCGTTGCAGTTCTTCAATAGATTGAAACCAGCGCACGCGATTGATAAAGGAGAACTATTTTCGATTTGAAAAACCTTTAGGAATAATTATTGAATATCATAATTCATATAAATATAAAAGATCATGGAAAATACGCACGACAATAATTTGACCGACAATAATGCTTCTGAAGTTGAACAAAAAAATACAGAAATAAAAACATCCACACTTCCTACACCGGAACAAGGAGTTCAACATGACGATGAAGGCAATATCATCAAAACCGCCGCAAATGCAATTCCGCCGCAAGCTTGGAAAAATCAAAAAAAAGCGTACGATGACGCTTTTGAAAAGAATAAAAATCAACAGTTAGATGATGATTTCTAAAGAATCGTATAAAATTTAAAATCCGCTGCAGCGCGGATTTTTTTAATTCAGTTAAGTCGATAGATGATCTTCAAAAATTTTTAGCGGTTTTTTATCGGACCCGATTGCGACCAAAGTAAAATCTCCGGCAACTGCTTTTTCCCGTTTTTCTTCATACATTTCTTCTACAAAAACTTCCACATTTACCTTCACACTGGAGTTTCCTACATATTTTACTTTACCAATTAATTCCACCAAAGTATCTGCAGGAATGGGTTTTTTGAAATCAATTCGGTCGCAACTCACCGTTACGAATGATTTTCTGGCAAATCTTGTTGCCGTCATAAATGCAACTTCATCCATCATTTCCATCACCGTTCCTCCAAACATCGTGTTGTGATGATTCGTAATATTGGGGAAAACTACTTTGAAAACGTGGGTTTCGGAATTTTTGATTTTTTCCTGATAATTCATTTCTTTTAATTTTAAAGATTGATAAATGAGTTGAACAGAAAAACAGGACTTTTGAAAAGTGGAATTTCTGCTTCAAATCGCGAAAGCATTTTTTAATTTCAAAAAAGGGATCTGACTTATCCTCACCGGATTTACAGTTGCGCGACAGTTCGTGATTTTCACACGATTCACCTTGATGATTGAAATCTTCGGTGCAAAGATAAATTTTTTATTTTATTAGGAATTATTTGAGGAGGGTTGGAACT
>Ga0116183_1002287_pt1 | contig 20838 bp, 21 predicted proteins | sample AD_UKC078_MetaG_FD_89753 | JGI IMG/M metagenome (GOLD analysis project Ga0116183, IMG submission 89753) | Active sludge microbial communities of municipal wastewater-treating anaerobic digesters from USA - AD_UKC078_MetaG | ecosystem: Engineered > Bioreactor > Anaerobic > Digestate | place: USA... | reverse complement strand
GGGTGGTGGTAGGTGTAGAGAGCGAGAGGGCAAAGGAACTCATGACAAGGCTCTATGCGCCCATGCTCCTGAGCAATTTCAGGGTCATCTTTATGGATATACCCTCGGCCGAGATGACCAAGTATGCTGCCAACGCCATGCTTGCAACACGAATCAGCTTCATCAATGAGATTGCCAATCTCTGTGAGAAGGTGGGAGCTGATGTCTCCATGGTGAGGAAGGGTATAGGCACAGACTCACGCATAGGGAGTAAGTTTCTTTATCCCGGCCCCGGCTTCGGTGGATCATGCTTCCCCAAGGATGTGAAAGCGCTGATAAGAACAGGTAAGGAACACGACTCTCCGCTGACTCTGCTCGAATCGGTAGAGGCTATTAATGAACGTCAGAAGAAGGTGCTCTTCACCAAGTTCTTTGATTACTTCAATGGTGATATTAAGAACAGGAGAGCAGCCATCTGGGGATTATCTTATAAACCCGGCACGGATGATATGCGGGAAGCTCCTTCTCTCACGCTGATAAGCCAGCTCCTTGATGCCGGATGTCTGGTGAAAGCCTATGACCCCGCTGCCATGGATGAGGCAAGACACAGGCTTGGAGACACAATAGAGTATGCTGCAGATATCTATGATGCTGTAAAAGATGCGGATGTGCTTTTCCATGTAACTGAATGGAAAGAATACCGCATGCCCGACTGGCAGAAGGTGAAATCACTGATGAAGCATCCTCTTCTGATTGACGGCCGCGGCGTCTTTGACAAAACAACTCTGGATGGTATAACCTACCTTAGAATAGGATAATTGACTTTCAGATTGAGGAGCTTTGCGACGAAATCCCATACACGAAGTGTCGGGACAAAAAATACTTGACTTGCATTTCCGGATTTCCTAAATTAGTAATGTCTGATCAACATTACTAATTATGAAAAGGTTAAAAGTTTTTGCAGCAATCCTTGTGGCATTCATGCTTTTAACAGGCTGTGCCACGGTTAAGGTTTATTCTGACGCGGAGCTGAAGAATGAAACCGGTCTCCGCTTCTACACTCTCAAGCCCTATCTGCTTGTTGAATACATGGCAGAAAAGGATAACACGGTGAAGACCTCGGTAGTATACATGCCTGACCTCTCCTCCCCGCAGTACATTAAACTTAAACCCGGTATCGGTTCCGGTGAACTCAAGATGACATTCAGCAACAGTACTCTTGATTCGTACGGTGTGGCTACCGACTCCCAGTTACCCGAAAGTATGGCCGCCTTTGCTGATATTCTTTCCAAGAGCGCCTATGCAGCTCAGACATTTACAGGCACAAGACCAATTGGTAATTCTGACCAGGCGGGAACTCAGCCCTTCAGGCTGTTCGAAATTCTGATCACCCCTGCAGGAACGACACTTAAGGAGGTGACACCATGAAGAACAGGATCCTCAACAGGAAGATATGGGTCAATGGCGTGTCCCACAGGGTAGGCACCGGCTGGCTAGCCCCTCAGCCCGACCTGCGCGACTACACCCCTGCCAGTAAACAGGTCTCTTCTTTCAACCGAAAACTAAAACTCCCCTCTCTGACTGCAAGACCGCAGGACCGCAAGACTGCAGGACAGATTGATTTAAGGGAATGGTGTTCTCCTATTGAGAACCAATTAGAGCTTGGTAGTTGTACGGCTCATGCAGCGGCAGGAATTGTGGAATATTTCGAGAAGAGGGCTTTCGGGAAGCACATTGATGCATCGAGGCTTTTCCTTTACAAGACCACCCGGAATCTGATGCAGGTTACCGGTGACACCGGGGCGTGGTTGCGCGAGGCTATGGGTGCTTTAGTTCTTTGTGGTGTGCCCGACGAAAAATACTGGCCATACAAGATCAAAAACTTTGACGATGAGCCTTCAGGTTTCGTTTATGCATTGGCAGAGAACTTTTCAACTGTAAAGTACTTCTGTCATGATCCGCAGGGTTCAGACACTCAGTCTGCTGATGTCCTGGCATCAGTCAAAAGTTACCTTACTGCCGGGATTCCCTCCATGTTCGGGTTCTGGGGATTTGAGTCGTTTGAAGACTCTGACAGTCCTGGTGACATACCCTATCCGTGCAAGGGAGAGAAAGCGCAATGGGGTCATGCGGTGATGGCTGTCGGGTATGACGATGATCATAAGGTCACCAATCTCAAATGCAATCTCTCAACCAGGGGTGCCCTGCTTATCCGCAACTCCTGGGGAAAGAGCTGGGGTGACAACGGTTATGGCTGGCTGCCATATGACTATGTCATCAATGGCCTGGCACTCGACTTCTGGTCACTGATTGACATGAAGTGGATAGATACCGGCAATTTTGGTCTTTAGGCAAGCTTTGGCTCACGTTTGAACATCTGGTCCTGCGAGTTTGTTGCCAGGCATTTAAGCAGATAGGACAGAGCTGCGGATATGCCGGCAATAAGAACCGGTCTTAGAGCCACCCATGTAAATACCGCTCCAGCGTCAAGGATATTGATTATTCCGGTTATAACTGCGGTAAGGAATGCAATCAGGAGGCCCCTTAAAAAGTCCTTCCAGTCTAGAGTGAGGAATTTTGATTTCATTTTACGATAATTTGATATTTACCTTTCACAACCATAAAGATAATCTAAACCGAATTACAAATTAAGACTCTTTTACCTTCAGAGGCTATTTTGTAAATACTTCTCATTTCGGTAACTGTTGATTTTCTTTAACTTAATCATACAGATTTCTTTCCACAGGACTGATCTCACACAAGCAACATGATCAACGGGAGCTGAGGAATTATCTCAATCCTGCAGTTGGATGCCATGTCGCCACATTACTAACGGCTACGGTATTCAATCTGTTGAAATGGATGTGGCTGAGATGGAAAGAAATACTCAGCTTGACTTTACGTTGTGTTTTCTGGTCGTCAGTATTTATTCCCGTAAACATCCATTGTTAACTGAGTAATAAAAAACACGTATTGATAAGGATCAACTCATTAACTGATTTAGTGAGTAAAATGAATTATATCTGGACGTTTGTTGGATACTTATTAATCCCCTAAAGCATGGATAAAAAGTTTTGCCCAGTTTGTAAAACGAATAGTTGGCTTTTATCTACTCTCGATCAATCATTTCTAAAAGAGCAATATCAATTGTATTTTAATGTCAAAGAAATTCCAGAAGAGGTTACATTTTTACAGTATACGATTTATAACTGTCCTAATTGTTCATTAACATGGTCCGATCCGCTGGTTGGTGGTGATGATGATTTTTATAAATGGATTAGTGGGTTTAAAATCTATTACCCTTCATACAGGTGGGAATTTAATAAGATCAAAGATCTTCTATTTTATAATGAAAACCTTACATTATTAGATGTTGGCTGTGGTTCTGGAATATTTATCGAATATTTGCGTAATAATTCAAAAATAGATTGTTTAGGAATTGATCCTAATGAAAACTCAATTAATGAAGGAAAAAAGAGAGGGTTGAAAGTGATAAAAACAAATCTTCACGACCTGCCCACTAATTTAAATTTTGACGTAATTGTAAGCAATCATGTTTTAGAACATTTGCCTGATCCAGTCGACTTCATAAATACCCAGAAAAAGTATTTAAAAATAGGAGGTAGAATATTCATAAGTACACCATTAAGTCCAATGAGTTTTGAGACAGATTGGTTTGATCCTCTGAATTATCCGCCACATCATTTAACCCGCTGGACTTTAGAGACATATAATAAATTGGCAGAGGTATGCAATTGTTCAATTGAAATTCATTTACCCGCAGCAGCGAATTTATTGAATAGAACCTTAATAGCTTTTGGAAGAAAAAGACATCTTGAAATCAACAGAAAAGTATTGATTAAAAATGTTTTAGTGCATCCAAGCGATTTTGTAAAACAATTATGGATACAATCGCGAAGGAAACAATATAACAACATGGTCTTGCCAGATTCAGTTTTAGTCGCTTTAATGCCAAAATAATTAGCTATTTGAAAAATAAAAGGCAAATAATCAGTTTGACTACTGTTTTGATGTTATTATCGAATTATATTGTTGATTGTAAAAATGCCTAAAAAATAGTGATAAATTACTTATGGCAAAGCGCCAACTTATAAAAAACTCAGCAGTTGGGGTGCTGCAATTTATTTTGACGGCAATCCTTACTCTAGTAAGTGTACCATTGTTCATCAAAAAACTTGGTTTTGAATTATACGGAGTATTCGCTATCATTTCAGTAATAGGAAATCTAAATCTTTTAACAAATTTTGGACTAAGGGGAGCATTATTGGTTTATGTTGCAAAGCAAGGAAAATGTAAAGAATCTGATTGGGATATAATTGTCACCCAAATATTGATTCTTGCTGTTATGGCCGTGATTATTACAATTGTAGTCATATTTCGAGTGAATATTGTAAATGATATTTTCTCAATCCCTAATCAATATTCACTCGAATCTATTAAGTTACTATTGTATATGGCATTAGCAAATGTATTATTGATTCTAGGCCAACCATTTACAGCTGTTCTCGATGCTTTGGAAAGAATATATTTAACTAATCTGAGCCAGTTTATTTACAGTATTATCTACTGGGGCGGTTTAGTGGCAGTGGTTTCCATGAACGGCGGTTTAATCAGCGTGGGAAGAGTAGTGTTGGTTGCAGCTATAGTCTGGTTTATTTTAGTTTATTTAATTTATAGAAAATTATGGGGGAGGCTTACATTTGCAGGACTTAAATCGAATTTCACAAGGATTGCAATCAAACAATTTACATACGGTTCAAAAATATATTTGTCTGGTTTAGTTGGTTTTATGTTTGAGCCTTTGTCTAAAATCATTTTATCAAATTTCATTGGGTTAAATTCCGTAGCTCTTTTTGAAATCGGCACCAAAATACGAATGCAAATCAGTGGGCTTTTTAATAAAGGATTGTATCCATTATTTCCACACGTAAGCAAGATAAATAATAAATCATTGCTCGGGAAACAACTATTCGATTTATCAAAAAAGATACACTTGATTGTTCTACCAGTATGCATATTGATCGGCTTCACTTTACCCTATTTAATAATGATCTGGTTGGGCAATGGAAACATTGAACATGCGACAGTTTTTACTATTGTTTTAACTTGCTCTTTGCTGTTACTATCCCCCCCGATTATTCCTGTTTATCACTTTTTGGCTGGAAATAATATGCCAGAAAAGAACATTTGGATACAACTATCATCTGTATTAGTTAATGCCTTTGTGTTCTTTACACTCTATAAGATAACCGGATTATTTACAATTCTATTTGCCAACTCTCTTGCACTGCTTAGCTCCTATTTAATCGGAAACTATTATCAGTATAAATATTTGGGAGCGAATTTTAAAAAAGAGATTAAATACTTTGGTAAATTATTATTATTTGGTATCATTTGTATTTCAGGTTGTTTATTAGTTAGAAAATTTAAACCAATTAATGCATGGGATCTGGTTATATACCCAATCTTAATATGCATTATGTTTATTTCATTCGTTCGGAACTTCCAACTACTTACAATAAATGATACGGAAAGGTATCTTAATCTAGCTCCTTCATTAAAGAAGATTATAGAGTATTTGCTAATTTCAAAGTCATCAGTTTCTGATAGTAGCTTAAATAATTATTAAATTCTAAATATCCCAATTAGCTGGATTCTCAAATTTTGTACTTTGAAATTACGCCAACCCTGACTAATCCTAATCTGAAAAGTCTAAAGAATCAATTTTATTGCATAGATTAATATAAATTAGCCTAATAAATGAAGGTGTTAGTCAATTTTAGTACGCCAAAATTTCGGATAAATCAGGTATTTAATTCGCTAACAGGAATTTTCTATGGAAGGTTCAATAAAGTTAAGGCCTACACTGAGAAAGACATTGATAAGGAATTCTATCGAAAGAACTTTGAGATTCTGAATGAAAAAAGGGGAGGAGGCTATTGGTTATGGAAACCGTATTTTATTCTAAAAACCTTAAAAGATTTAAAACCGGGTGATTTTTTATTTTATTGTGATTCTGCCTGTTTTTTTGTGAATAAGATTGATTTCTTAATTAGTTCACTTTTAGAATCAAATCAAGACGTTATGGTTTATTGTTTACCATTATTGGAATCACAATGGACAAAGCCATCAATCAAAGAACATTTATACTATTTGGATGAATCATTTTTTGAAACCAATCAAAGATTAGCTTCTTTTATTTTGTTTCAAAAAACAGACCATTCAATAAGCTTTGTTGAAGAGTGGCTTGAATTATGTAAAGATCCAATTTTGTTGACTGATATAAATGTGGAAAAAGACAGAAAGAGAAATTTATCATTTATTGATCACCGACATGATCAGTCCTTATTTAGTCTTTTATCAAAGAAGTATGGATATTCTCCATTTAGAGATCCATCACAATTTGGCGAAAACATACAATTGTTTGTTGGCGAAAAACGGTATATCAGAGCGCCGTTAATTAGTAAGAGTTTGTATCCCAGGATTTTGATTCAATATAGGAAAATACCTTTTGGGAAAGCATTTTTTAAGGCAATTCTTAAATACTATTAGCTGATAATACTTTATGTTGTTCATAATAGGAATGAAAATATCCAAAAAGACCCTGTTAGACGGATATGTAATTTTAAGCTTATTTTTAATACCATCAAGTTTCTTGGGATTGATTTCTTTTAGATTCTTTTATATCCCTGGACTTTTTGATTTAAGATTGCTGAGTTGGCTACTGGCTTTACCCCTCTTGCTTATCTATGGAAATAAGTTAAAAGCTATTTCAACAACTTCATCGGGCAAGATCCTGATACTTGTAGTGTTGTTTATTATTGTCCGTTTTGCTTTTTCCTTAATCCAGGGAATTCCGCTTAGAGAGGCTTTTACCGTATTTAGAATGGGCTTTAATACTCCCATTTCCTGCATCGCATATTTGTGTTTTTTTTATTCAATTGATAATTATCGAATAGAACGTATTTTCAAATGGGGCTTTGCACTATTCGCAGTTGCTCTCTTTTTGTATTTTATTAATTACCTGGGATTTGGACTTTTTGACAATATTAAAGAAAGGAATGAGGAGACACATGAGGGTATTACAATTGTCAGAAATTTAACGGGATTTCCTATTTATTTCCCTATCTTTTTCACGTTGGGATTATTTTTGGCTCTCGACAGGTGGAAACTGAGATTTTTAATTATTTCTTTAGTCAGCTTATTTATTGTTTACTTATCTGCCACACGCAATTTTATAATTGTATATTCAGTAATCCTCACGATTATATTAGGTTTTTATTTCATTAAGCTAAAGACGGGTTATTTCAGAAGAGCAATTATTCTATTCATTTCCATAATTTTATTTCTGGCGACAGCATTTGTCTTTAAATCAGATGTATATATATTTCTCGAAAAGAAATTTGAGTCTACCGTAAATGTCGACTTAAAGGAAGATACTGGAACCTACGCATATAGAAAGCGATTGATCGAAACCTCATTCCAGGAGAATCGATTAACTCAAAGTGTCTTTCTTGGCAAAGGATACACAAGAGAAGGAAAGAAGGGGAGTTATAAATTTGTTCTTGGGGGAGACACTTTAGTTGCCCCAGTAGTCTTTTGTGAAGGTGTTGTAGGATTGTTCATTAGGATCCTGCCCATTATCTATTTTCTCATTTTTGCTTTCAAAAGGATGCGTAGTACCGGGCATATCCAATTTTTGGGCATCTCAATTGTCGCCTTGATTGTTAGCTCGGCTGTTAATTATGTTCAATCCACCATCTTTTATAATTACATAGACTTTGTTTTGTTTTTTTACATTGGTCAGAGATATATTGTGAATAGCACTTCCCAATTATTTGTTAATGACTCAACACTTCTGCAAGAATCAAGATAAATCTAGGTATGAATATAGTATATCCCAGGATTTCAATCATCACAGTTTCATTTAATCAGGGGCGTTTTATTGAGGATAATATTTTATCCGTCATAAACCAAGACTATCCTAATGTGGAGCATATAATTATAGACGCCGGCTCGGCAGATGAGACATTGAATATTTTAAAAAAATATGATAAATATTTAATATGGACTTCAGAACCTGACAAAGGTCAGAGCGACGGGCTGAACAAGGGTTTTAAGAAAGCTTCCGGGGAAATAATTGGCTGGATAAATTCTGACGACCGCCTTGCTCCATGTGCTCTTCACAAGATTGCACATTTTTTCCAGAACAATCCTGAAGAATTGGCAGTAGTTGGTAATCAGGCAATATTGGATGAAGATGGCAATCTACAAAGGATCATTAAATCGCGTCCTTACAACGCTGATTATCTTGTAAATCAAGCTAAAGGAATAACTCAGAATTCAACATTTTTCAAACGGAAAGTATTTGATGAAATCGGGTATTTAGATGAAAAACTGCAGTATGTTATGGACCGGGATTTGTTCATTCGGATAGCAAAAATCAGGAAGATTCCGTACATAAATGAAACATTAGCTGAATTCAGAATGCAGCAAGAATCTAAAACATTTCAAGGCACCTTCTATTTTGCGAATGAGCTTATTAAAATTCGGCGTCATCACGGTGGACGTTTTTTTTCCAGTGGTAATATGAATGATCTTTATATTATTCTTACAGAACCACTCAGACGAGTAACTTGGGCAAGATCTATTGTACAACATTTAAAAGAGATTCGAAGATGAAGATTCTCTATATATTGTCTTCTTATAATGTTTACGGAGGCACTCCCAAGAAGACACTTGATTTAATGAGATATTTTGGAGAAAATTCAGTACTTTATGTATATAATAATGTTTTCCAGGAATTTAAGGAATCATTTGAATCGACTGGCGCCAAGGTGTTTGAGGGCTTCTACAGTTCGAATTTAATTAAACATTTAAGAACATTGTTGTTAATTATTGATGAAGAAAGAATAGATATTGTTCAGACACAGTTCAGCCTGGGAGAAGGACTAGGATTTTTAGTAAAATTGTTTAGACCAAAAACTAAAGTTGTCGTATGCTTTGTTGGGGCTAATAAACCGGGGTTTTTCAAATCAATTTTGGCAAGAGTTTTTTACAGACAAATGGATGTATATGTATTCATATCAAAATATATTAAAGAAGAAAAGATCAAACAGTTTCCTATTCTGAAAAAGTATAGAAGTGAAATTATTTATAACGGTGCTGAGTTGAGAGTTGATGAAGGGGAGATAAAAGTTGAATTTAAGAAATATGCAATTCTTGATATTGCGGGATTAATTGAGTTGAAAAATCTTGAGATTCTTGTTAAAGCAATAAACCTGATAATCAAGAAAAAAGGCAGAAACGACATCTATCTCTATATAGCGGGAGACGGCCCCCAAAGAACTGATCTAGAAGCTTTAATAAAAACCCTGGGACTGCAGGAACATATCATTTTGCTTGGTTATAAGTCAAATGTGGGTTTTCTGCTAAACTCTTGCGATATTTTTGTACATCCATCATATGCAGAAGGTTTTGGTATAGTTGTAGCTGAGGCAATGTTAGCTGAAAAACCAGTTATCGTTTCTGATGCAGGAGCATTGCCAGAACTTATTCAACACGAGTATTCCGGTCTAGTTATTGATCCGTTTGATGAAGCTAAATGGGCTGATGCAATAATTAAGTTACTCGATAATCCTGACTACAGTAAATATTTGGCTCATAATGCAAAATTAAAAGCAGAAACTGAGTTTTCGATAGAACAATTTGCCTCCCAATATAATGAATTATATATGTCTTTGATCTGTTGAATATCATGCACAAAAAGAGGCTGTTAGTAATACATCCGGCTCTGGCCCCTTATCGAATCGACTTTTTTAATTCACTTAATGGGCATTATAATGCTGTGTTCTATTTTTTTAATAATAATTTGTTAAATCAGAAATTTGATCAAGGAAAAATAAAGGAGGAGGTAACTTTTAATTGCAAATACTTACTAAGAGGAATAAATCTGCCCGGCAGGTCTTTCAGGTTCGGCATTTACAGGACGATAAGAGTAGAGAGACCAAATATTGTAATATGTTCAGAATTTAACCTGATCAATCTTGCTGTTATTATCTCGAAAGTTATCCTAAATAAAAAAATCCGCATCTACACAATTTGTGATGATAACGTGTTCATGGCAACAAATGCATCCATTACAAGAAAATTGATGAGGGCAATTATTATAAGATTAATTAATGGAGTTATTCTCACCAATGAAAGGACTGCAGAGTGGTATTCAAATAAATTTGCATCAGAATTTATTGTATTTCCCATTATTAGAGATGAGAACAAATATGCCAATGATTTGAAGAAAAGCGAATCTTTGGCACAACAATATTTAGAGAAGTACAACCTATTTAATAAGAAAATATTTTTATATGTTGGCAGATTGGTCAAGGAAAAAAATCTTGAAAGGCTGATAGAAGCATTCGACATAATTCATGGAAAGAATAGTGACTCTTTTCTGATTATAGTAGGGTCCGGAAGTAATGAAGATGTTATCAAGAAACAAGTTATCGAACTTGGGCTTAAAAATGCAGTTATTTTTACCGGAAGACTTGAGGGAGCCAATCTAAGCGCAATATATCTATGTGCTGGAGTTTTTGTACTTCCCAGTGTCTTTGAACTATTTGGTGCAGTAATTAATGAAGCATTATTAGCTGGTTGTTATACCCTTGTATCTAAGGTGGCTGGCGGAGCCAGTCTGATAAAAGAAGGAGTGAATGGTAGATTAATTGATCCCGAGGATGTTTGGAATATAGCAAATAGAATGCTTGAGTGCCTCAGCAATGATTCGTTATTCGCTAATCAGGGCGAACTCAGAAATTCCAGGATGCTTGTACATTATAATGATGCAATAACATCTTTGGTTAACAAAATCAATTAAAGGTGATTTTTTTAGAACAATTTTTTCAGAAGCTCAATGACAATGATATTAATTATTGCGTTTTGCGAAATTATGAAAGGTTGCCTTTATCAACAAATGGAAGTGACCTTGATATTTTAATAAGAGAAAATCACTTGTCGCTTTTTAACAAAGCGCTTGCAGAAAGCTTAATTGAAACAAATGGTGCAATTGTATCTGTAATAGAATCGAAAATATGCCCCAGATACTGTATCCTTGGACTCGGCACCGATCCATGGGGATTAATGATTGATCTGTTCCTTGATAAGATAATATATCGCAGCCAGACAATAATTTCCGAAGAGGCAATCTGGGAGAATGCCTATTTACATAATAGTATTTGTGTCCTAAATCAGCGGACAGATAAACTCATAGCGCTGATTAAAGAACTTCTAAACAATAAAACATGTTCAGAGAAGTATTATAATTCATTTGTTGAGGAGGGGTTGGAAAAGAATTTCTTGTATTCGATTTTTAAACCGATTGGGAAATTATCTACAGCTGAAGCTTTGATGGATTGTGCTCAGGGCAAATATGACCAAACAGAAATTGAAAGATTAGTCAACCAACTAAACAGCGATTTTCCGGAAAGGTGGAATTCTCCTTTCTTGAAAGCTAATAAATTGAAGCGTTTGTTACATAAACCGGGTTATACCGTTGCATTATTGGGCACTGATGGTTCGGGTAAAAGTACTTTAATTGACAATGTTATGCCTGTTTTAAAAGAAACTTTCCATAATGCAGTTTATTATAAACATTTAAGACCCAGCTGGCTTCCTCCATTATCTCATTTATCTGGCAGAGAACAAAAACAGGCTGGTCCTGTAATCAACCCTCATGCTAGCCAGCCTTCTGGCTTCATTGGCTCTCTTATGAGGTGGGTTTATTATTTTGCCGATTATCTTTTAGGCTATTATGTGAAGATTTTTCCAAAAAAATCCACGAAAGCATGTGCTTTTATATTCGACCGTTATTACTATGATTATTATATTGATAAATGCAGGGCAAGAATAAACCTGCCAGACTGGATAATTCGGCTTGGCCAGGCAATTATACCGGAGCCGGATATTATCTTATGCCTTGGAGCTGATCCGCTTACAATACACAACAGGAAGCCTGAATTGCCATTGCCTGAGATTGATCGGCAGATCACTGCCCTGAAAAAATTTTGCAGCAGGCATAAGCGTGCGATATGGATAGATACGGGTAAAAACATTGAAGATTCATCAAAAGATGCCCTAAAGGAAATCATGAAAATGATGGCCAAGAGGTTCGAATTTTTCAAGCTACAATAACTAATGAGATATTCTTACCTGCATCCATTCTCTCCACAGTTTTTTTTTCAAATGGAATGCATTAAACATTCTCAATTTCAGACATTTTATCAACCTTATACACGATTTGGATCAATTTCCTGGTGGTTGTGGAGAAATTTCTCAGCTTACCGTAAGCTCTTCTCTAAACAGAGCATAGAAGAATATATTCCAGAGTCGCAACTACGAGAAATATTGGGTAGTAATGCTATCCTGGCATTAAATTCCGGTACTGTTGGACCAGAACAAAAGATTACAATTATTGGAAAAGATGGGAACAATTCATTCTTTTTCAAATACGCTCAAACAGATACTGCAATCAGGCTTGTAGAAAACGAATTTTCAGTCCTGAATTCACTGAAGGATTATAAAATTGCTCCTGCTATTTTTGATCATATTACAGGAAAAGGGTTCAGTTGCATAAAAACTGAATTGTTGGAAGGTAAAAGGGTCGCAAATGATCAAGTGAATGACCAAATACTGCATCTTATAAGAAAGATCTCTTCCCTGAAACCTCAATCCTGCGATGATGAATTATCTGATAACCAGAGAAGATTTGCTCATGGAGATTTCTGTCCATGGAACCTGATGATAGTAGGTGGGGAACTTAAAGCTTTTGACTGGGAAATGGCCGGCTATTATCCTCGGGGATATGACCTTTTTACGTATATCTTCCAGACAAGTTTTCTTCTTTACCCTAAACGAAGAATTGATGATATGCTGAGTCATAACTCTAAATATATTCAGCAATTCTTTGGTAGCAAGGACTGGAAAGGTTATCTGCGATCTTTTGCTGAGATTAAGCTTCAGCAGGAGTCAGATCTGAATAAGAGAAAATTAGGGCCGTATTATAATCAGCTGCTGGATTATGCAAAGAGAACTTAAGATTCTGGTTTCAGCATATGCCTGTGGCCCTGGTATGGGCTCTGAACCAGGCATGGGATGGAATTATGTAATTGGCCTTAGTAAGTACCACCAAGTTCATGTAATTTCAGAAGAGAAGAAATTTAAAGCCCCAGTATTAAGTTACTTAAAGGATAATCCCGATACGAACAAAAACCTGACGTTCTATTTTATAAGAAAAAGTCGGCATAAATTTTTGAGAAAAATCTGGCCTCCTTCATACTATTGGTATTATCGCAGGTGGCAAAAGAAGGCATGGGCAATGGCAGTTGAACTTGATAAGCAGGAGGACTTCGACCTGATTCATCAATTAAATATGGTTGGTTACCGAGAGCCAGGGTATTTATGGAAAATTAGTAAGCCCTTTGTTTGGGGGCCTATTGGCGGACTGGAAAACTCTCCCTGGAAATTCTTGCCCTCCTTAGGGTTAAAAGGATTTGTTTTTTACAGCGGCAGGAATATTTTTAATACTCTTCAAAGGAACTTTCTTTTAAGGCCCAGGCGGGCTGTAAATCAAAAAAGATCCACTGTAATAGCAGCGACTGAAAACAGTGCATTATGGATAAATAAAATATGGCACAAGCAGGCAGTAGTCATTCATGAAGTAGGACAAGAAGCCTCCCTAGCTAATTGTTCAGCCATTAGAGATCAGAGTAATCAGCCATTTAGGATTGTCTGGAGTGGGTTACATACAGCGAGGAAAAACCTCCCACTGCTTTTAAAGGCTTTAGCAAAAGTAAAATTTCCGTTTAAGTGTGAAATTCTTGGGACAGGCGAAATGACCACTAGATGGGAAAAACTATCGGTTAGAATTGGAATTGACAAATCATGTAATTGGCATGGTTGGCTTGGTCGAATGGAGGCTCTGTCGATTATGCAAACCGGACACGTTTTTTGTATTACCAGTATTAGTGATCTTACCTCCACAGTTACACTTGAGGCCCTATCGTGCGGGTTACCAATAATCTGCCTTGATCATTGCGGTTTTTCAGATGTGGTTAACGAAGATTGTGGAATAAAAATACCCGTCACCTCGCCTTCAAAAGCAGCAAAAGACTTCGCTCTTGCACTCGAAAGGTTATTTTCCGATGAAGAGTACCGAAGTCAGTTAAGCAAGGGTGCTCTAATGCGCGCAGCTGAATTTAGCTGGGATAAAAAGATAGATTCGTTAAACAATGTTTACAGGTCCCTGTTGGAAGTATGAAAAGAGTATTGTTTATTCTTCACCTTCCCCCTCCTCATCACGGGGCATCATTAGTAGGCAATTTGATAAAAACGAATACTCAAATTAATAGTACATTTGTAACCCGTTATATTAATCTAAGCACTTCTGATACCATAGAAGACATCGGACGGACTTCGGTCAGAAAGGGAATAAACTATTTGGCTCTTATACTGAGAGTAATAAATGGAATCCTGGTATTCAAACCTGATTTATGCTATATCACACCTTCTGCAAAGGGTTATGGCTTCTACAAAGATGTAATTATTATAGCCATAATAAAGTTTTTTCGGGTAAAGAGGATTTTCCATTATCATAATAAGGGGATAATTGAACGACATAATCGTTTGCCTGACAACCTGCTTTACAAATTTTCATTCAGGAATGCAAGTGTTATTATGTTATCCAAACTTTTGTATCAGGAGGTAGAGAGATATGTGCCTGAAAGTCACGTGTTTTATTGCCCTAACGGGATACCTGATTTGTTAAATGATTTACATGAGCCTTCTTTTAAGAATAGTGGTAGCCCGGTTGAAGTATTATTCCTGTCTCACCTTATGAGGTCTAAAGGTATGCTTGTCCTTATTGAGGCATGTGCGATTTTAAAGGCCAGAGACACCAATTTTCACTGCACTATTGCAGGAGGTGACGCTGAAATGAAACAAAAAGAAGTAGAGGAGATTGTGAGGTTAAGAGAATTGACTGATCTGATCAGTTTTACCGGTCCTGTTTATGGCGAGAAAAAGGTTGTATTAATGAAATCTGCTGACATCCTGGCACATCCCTCATTCAATGACTGTTACCCGCTTGTGCTGCTGGAAGCAATGAGTTTATCATTACCAATTATTTCTACATTCGAAGGCGCCATTCCCGAAATTGTAGACACTGGAATCACAGGCTTCCTGGTTCCTTCCAAAGATCCCAAATCACTTGCCGATAAACTTGAGATATTGATTAAAGATCCGGAATTGAGAGACAAAATGGGTGCCGCCGGAAGAGAAAAGTTTGAACGGGAGTTTACTCTTGATAGGTTTGAGAAGAGGCTGGCTGAAATACTTGACTTTGCAGCGAATGATTGAATGCATAAGTAGATGAGCCGGCCGGATTCTTTGCCTATTCTCGGTTACGGAGTGTATAACGATAGCACGGATTACTTCTCCGATGGCGTCACAGGGGTGGTTGCAACTCTCAATCCTCACTCGTATGTTATTGCCAGGAGAGACAGGCTGTTCCGGGAGGCTCTGCGACAAAGTGATATCCTTCTTCCAGATGGCGTGGGGATACAGTTGGCCGCAAGGGTACTCGAAGGGAAAGCTATAAAAAAGATAGCAGGGTCAGACCTTCATGACTTGGTCATAGCTGCCCTTGACAAGAGAGGCGGATCGTGTCTTTATCTTGGCTCTTCAGAGGAGACGCTGCAACGGATAAGTGCGAGGCTTACCTTGGAAAGCCCGCGTGTGAGAGCAGGGTTTCACAGTCCTCCCTTCAGAGAGCATTTTACCGCAGAGGAGAATGATGCTATGATAAAGGTGGTGAACGCCTTCGATCCTGATGTTCTGTTCGTGGGCATGACCGCACCTAAACAAGAGAAATGGGTTTATGAAAACCGGGAGCGATTGAATGTTCCGCTTATATGCTGTATAGGCGCCGCCTTCGACTTCTACGCTGGCACGGTCAAACGGCCAGGAAACATCTGGATCAGGATAGGGCTCGAATGGATGCCACGACTGCTCCGTGAACCACGCCGTCTGTGGAAACGGAATCTTGTATCAACGCCGTTATTCCTCTGGTACCTCCTTATCGAGAAATTCAGGCATATTAATGCTAGGAGAGGGAATCACGGAGAGAGTCAAAGATGAAACGCCTTTTATGGTTTCTCGGATTTCTTCTGCTCGTTGCCGTGTTGTCTGTGGTAGGATGCCGTAATTCAGGCACATGGCTGGCCAGGGAGGATATCCCTCCTCATGCCGATGCCATGGTACTGCTCATGGGCCCATTCCCGGAGAGGGTGCTGCAGGCTGCCGACCTGTACAACCAGGGTGTGGCAGACGGTATGATCATTGTTTATGAAAGTATGGGGCCTTATCAGCTTCTCGAAGCAAGAGGCGCTGCCGTGGTCAGAACAACGGAACAGGCACGCGATGCCGCCATGGCGCTGGGGATGCCTGACTCATGTATAACCATGCTCCCCGGTGATGCACGAAGCACCCTCGACGAAGCGCTGGCAGTAAGAGATTACATTTCCGGCAAACCGGGGCTCGATACACTGATACTTGTTTCATCACCGGCACACATGGGCAGGTCTTACATAATCTTCCGGACGGTTCTGCACGAGGCTGGCATAAACGCCTGCATAGGAACCAGCCCGAGTAAATACTCTTCCTTCAGGGCTGACCGGTGGTGGCGACAAAAAGAAGATATCCAGTCGGTGCTTTCCGAATGGATGAAGATTGTGAGCTTCGTCATTTATGAAAGAAGGAAGGCTGTTTAAAATACCGGTGCAAAAGTTTATCAACAGGTATCAAAAAAACATATTTCTGAAAGCAGTATCTGTCAAATCTGAATAACTTTGTATCAGTCATTATCCCCCGGGCTAAGTTACCTCGGTCGTGAATCTGATATAAGAACATTTATTTAATGATAGGGAAGGGGAAGAACTAAACAAATTGGTTTTTGTTGATTGTTAGACAATTGATAAAGTTACTTCCCGGATGCTATGTATGAAATTACAGTAAAAGGACTGCCATCCATCCTGATTGCATTAATCGGAGCTGCATTCATTACGTGGTATTTTATACCCCGGGTTATCAAGATTGTAAATGAGCGCAAGCTCTCTGACAGACCAGGCAGACATAAAATTCATAAGCGGGATATTCCAACCCTTGGCGGGATAGCCATCTTCGGCGGCTTCGTGTTCGGCTACCTCCTGGCCGTTGACGGCCATATTGACGGAGGCACATATGTCGTTGCTGCAGCGCTGATCCTCTTCTTCACAGGGCTGAAGGACGATCTCATAAATCTCAGTCCGGTAAAGAAAATTACAGCCGAGGTTGTTGCAGCGCTGCTGATAGCATTCTTCACAGGCCTTCGCTTCACCAGTTTCCACGGCCTGGGCGGGATAGAAACAATCCCGGTATGGCTTTCATATTTTATAACTGTCTTCCTGGTGGTTCTGATCATCAATGCTGTCAATCTGATCGATGGCATTGACGGTCTTGCAGCCTCGGTGGGCATTATTGGATCAACGGTATTCGGTGCATGGTTCAGCCTGTCGGGCGATTTCGGATATGCAATCATGGCCGGAGCACTGCTGGCTTCGCTCTGTGTATTCATTTACTATAACGTCTCGCAGGGGCCGCTGAAGATATTCATGGGCGACTCAGGCTCCCTGGTGCTGGGGTTCATACTGGCTGTCTTTGCCATCCGTTTCAACGAGATCAACGCCGCGGGCGAAGGATTCCGGGTATTGCAGTCGTCACCATCGGTTTCAATTGCAATACTGATAGTGCCTCTGTTTGATACGCTGCGGGTGATAGTCCTGAGGCTTTACCACGGCCAGTCGGTTTTCCGGGCGGATAACCGGCACACGCATCATCTTTTGTTGCGTATGGGTCTCACACACTTGCAGGCCACACTGATAATAGCCACCTTCAATATCTTTATTATTGCCCTGGCCTTTTTGCTGGATCCGGTCGGGATCTTCTGGCTGGCGTTAATCATTCTAAGTATCTGCACCCTCCTGGTGTTTGTCCTTGACAGGCTGGTAATGAGAAAGGAGAGGCGGACAGCACAGGTGAAGGCCGCACCTGTGACAGCTGTGGCAGAGAGCTTGTGATCACCCTGATCCCGGTTTTCATACGTATGCCTCCTTTAACAAGTATCCCTCCTGACGTACTAAGGTACCGTCACCGGTTATCGGTGCAGCAGATCAATTCCCTTTTTGGCAGGGAGGTGATTGAGGAGACCCTCGGGGAGAAGGCCGGGGCGCTTGTGAAGGTCGCGGAGTTTATCAGGGTCACTGACCTGCTTCGTGCTGCAAGCATTGACTTCATCCCGCTAAAGGGACCGCTGCTCTCTTTCAGGCTATACGGTGATGCCACAACCAGAAGATATGGCGATATAGATATCCTGGTTGATCCTTTGGAGGTGGAAAAAGCCCGGGTGGGCCTGTTGGCTGCCGGTTATAATGAATATATGGTTACATGGCCGGAATCTGCCATGGGGAAGAAGAAAGCCCTGAGATTCTGGCATCATGTATCCTTTCAGAATCCTGAGAGCGAGGTAGTCACTGAGTTGCACTGGAAACTTTCAAACAGGCAATGGCTTAATTTCAGGAATGCGGACAGGTTTGTCAGGGAGAATCTTTGTAATGTTGAGTTCTGTGGCAACAAATACCAGGTTCTGAATCCGGAGGCAGAATTGTTATACCTGGTGATTCATGGGGGAATTCACCGCTGGGGGATGCTAAAGTGGCTTGTGGATATTCAACGATATCTTGAGATTTCTGGTTTCGACAATGGAAAATTCTGTGGTTTGGTAAAGTGGTTCGATTGCGGACGGATGGTGACACTGTGCAACAGGATGCTTGAAGAATATTTCCCGGGTACATCGTTACTTCCGTGCGGAACACAACTGCCCTGTTATATGGAGAGATTGGCGGAAGAGACCATTGAAAAGCCTTCTTCCAGGGGTCCCGGAAGTATCAGTGAGATCCTGCATCTTCTGCCCTACTCTTTCATTGTTTATCCGGGGGTAAAATACAAGGTGAAAATATTGGGGATGATTGCTGGCAGCAGCCTCTTCAACGGACGGCTGAGCCGTTTATTTGACTGACATGAATCAACAATTGCAGAAGCCGAAAGTAGCACTTGAAGGTGTTAAAATCAAGTCCGATGCCTCTGTCAGGGTAATCGGTGACATCCGTTTTTCTGATGAAGGCGTTGATGTAAACGAAAGGGAATTCCTGTTAAAAGTACCGGGGGTAGGCTATTTCTACGCATGTGACGGGAAGATTGTTGAGTATTCGGCAGAAAAAGGAGCTGATCTGCAATGGGTGCAGCTTTACCTCAACAACCAGGTGCTTGTGGCCCTGCTGCACCAGAGGAAGGTTATCAGCTTTCATGCCAGCAGCTTCATGTTGGACAGGCGGGGAGTGATGATTCTGGGTGAGACGGGAGCAGGCAAGACATCACTGACGGTAGCCTTTGCAATGAATGGGGCGGGATTTATGTCCGATGACCTGACCCCGGTTGTATTCAGGGAAGACGTGCCCCTTATATGGTCACTTAACAGGAGGGTCAAACTAAGAGAGGATTCAATTGAACAGCTTGAAATCGGCGGGGGGAACCTGTCAGAGGCTGAGTCAGGGACAGGAAAGAAGTATATGCATATTGAGAAAGGGGCTGATGAGTACCACCGGCTCGACGTAATTGTGAAGATAGAGACCGGGGATGTTAATGAGCCGGTATTCATGAATCTCTCCGCGGCAGAGAGGTTTACCCTTTTACGCAGCGAAGTATGTTCCTGGGAGATCCTTGCCGGGATGCCGGAGACAGAGGCTGCTTACCTGCAACAGCTAGTTAAGATAATTGAAAAGGTACATTTTGTAAAAGTGACCCGGCCTGCAGATATAGAGATCAGGAAGATGCATGAGGTAGTAAGGGATTACCTTCTGTCGCAGCCCTAAAACATGGGTATGGTGATCAGCGGGATTGCAAAGTTCGGTAAACTCACTCCCAGGGAGCAGATACTGTTCCTCGAGGCGCTGGTTCTGCATCTGTGGACAGGTTTGACGCTTAAGGTTATTCCGTTCAGGTGGATAGCAAAAGTATTTTCAAGTCGGCAGTCTTCAGTCGGCAGTCCTCAGTCAGAGGTGGTTGAGTTGATAAAAACTGCAATTGGCAGGGCATCGAAGGTGTCACCATGGCGGAACAGGTGCCTGGTGAGTTCCCTGACAGGGAGGATCATGCTGCGTCGCAGGAAGATCAGTTCTCAGTTATCTTTAGGTGTGGCAAAGAACCCGGAGGGAAAAACAATCGCCCATGCCTGGCTAAAGTCCGGGGAGTACGAAATTGTTGACAGAAGAGGCGGTTACACAGAACTTTTTTCTTTCTAAAATGTTCTGAATCCATTGCAAGTTGTGAAAAACAATTAAATTTGTATTCTAATTCAGGCGGAAATGAACAACCTAAACCATCAGAAAAAGAGCTGGGTCAAGCCAGCTGTTCATTTGCTCATTATAAAAAAAGATACATTCGGCGGTTCTTCACTTGAGGCTGAGACTAAAGGAGCCGGTATGCCCAATGTTCCTGCAAACCCGACACCCAGATAGCCTCATCTTCCACTGACGGGCTGATTTTCCTGACTTTTAAAATCTGATTACTTCCCTGCATCCTTCATGATATGCGGTTCATTTTTTCTTGCCGGTTCCGGTGACAATCCGTCAGCGTGGGATGAATACTACCGTGATGATGAAGGCCTCTGCTTTAATCCGGTCAGCACGGATGCCT
>Ga0116183_1002277_pt1 | contig 20859 bp, 13 predicted proteins | sample AD_UKC078_MetaG_FD_89753 | JGI IMG/M metagenome (GOLD analysis project Ga0116183, IMG submission 89753) | Active sludge microbial communities of municipal wastewater-treating anaerobic digesters from USA - AD_UKC078_MetaG | ecosystem: Engineered > Bioreactor > Anaerobic > Digestate | place: USA... | reverse complement strand
CCTGGCTCTCCTTCGGATTCTGAGTGCTTCGCAACATCCAGATTCCCGAAAGCCAGGGGCACCTCACGTCAACGACACACCGACATCCCTGACCAGGCACTGCCCGGTTAACTTCGAAGAGCCGGTAAAGCCCGAGCGGCTTGCCACACCTGCCGGCGCAGCGCCTCGAGCGCGTCGGTGGCCAGCTTGACAACGTGGAATGGGCCGAAGCAGATCACCGCGGCGGGCGCGCGCTCGCGGACCGCTTTGGCGTAAGCGGGACCCATGTCCATCGACACCGCCTCGAGCCGCTCGGCGGCCCCGTCGGGCAGCTCGTCGAAGAACGCACCGAGCGTGGCGGTGTCCTTGCCTGCCTTGCCCCACACGATCTTGCCGGTGTCGTGGTCAGACACCAGGGTCAGGTATCGGTGGTGTTTGCGCCAGGAGATCTCGTCGACGCCGATGTCGACCAGCCCGGACAGCCGGTCCGGGTCCAACACGTCGGCGGCGACCCGTTCGCAGATCGCGCCGACTGTGCGCCAGGAGATCCGGGCGAAGCCGCCGACGGTCGTCTTGTCGGTCTTGGTCACCAGCCACGCCACCAGATTCTCGAAGTCACGGGTGTGGCCGGATCCGTCGCGCGCGAACGGCGCACCCTCGGTCAGCACGCCATGCTCCGGGCAGCGAAGCCGCCTGCGTCGCAACACTATCCGGCAGATCCGACCACCCATGTCCAGATGCCGTCAACTGGAGTTGACATCGCGGGTGTCGTAACGGTGCCGCGTAGTGAACGGGCACTTCGGACACGCCAGTCGCCGCCGCCGCAACTTCACAGTCACCCGCAGCTCGCCGTCGACGAGCGCGGCATCGCCGACCCGCACATCGGGCAGCTCCAGGACGGCGTTGAGTAAGGTTGATGCGCGCACGGGCGACTCCAGGGTTCGGTTGGTGTAGGAACCTCGAACCTAGATCAACGCCCGTGCGCCCCATCCCCCTCAGGCGTCGCCAATACCACACGCCCCCTGATCCACATTCACGTCAGTAGAGCCCGAAAAGCTAAAGCCCCGCTTCGGCCGGTTGTGCGGCCGGGGCCAGTCGCAGCAGCGGATCCCCGACGCCGACGGCCCCGTCCGCCGCGGTGGTGACCGAGCCGAACTTCTTGCCGTTCAGCACGATCACCGGCGTCACCAGCGAGTAGCCGGCATCCTCGATGATCTTGCGGTCGAAGGTCACCAGCGGTGTTCCGGCGGTGACCTTCTGGCCCTTGGTGACCTTGACGTCGAAGCCCTCGCCTTTGAGTTGGACGGTGTCGATCCCGACGTGGATCAGCAACTCGATCCCGCCGTCGAGCACCAGGCCGAACGCGTGCCCGCTGGGCTGAGCAGCGACCACGATGCCGTCCGCGGGGGCGTAGACGGTGTCCCCGGACGGCTCAATGCCTACGCCGGGCCCCATGGTGCCCCTGCTGAACACCGGGTCGGGAACCTCGCTCAGCGCCAGCACGGTGCCGGCCAACGGTGCGGCGATGTCCAGGGTCTGTCCCGCGTCGCCGACGGCCCTCGTCTCCGCGGCCGCGATCAGGGTGCTGGCGCTGGCACCCGCCTTCGGACCCTCCAGGTCCGCGACCGGCACCTCGGCGGCCGCCAGTTCCGCCGCGTCCTCCGGTGAGCGGTAGCCGGAGAGGATCACCAGCACCATGGAGGTGACGAAGGCCGCCAGCACCGCAACGGCGTACAGCCCCATGTTCGAGAAGGCGGGGATGGTCAGCAGCGAGGTGAACACGAACGCGCTGGTCTTGACGCCGCCGCCGATGCCGATGATCAGACCGCCGACCAGGCAACCCACCAGCATCCGCGGGTAGATCCGTTTGAATCTCAGATGGATTCCGTACAGGGACGGCTCGGAGATACCGCCGAGCAGACCGGCCGCCAGACCTCCGATCGCGGTCTGGCGCATCTGGGCGTCCCGTTCCCGCCAGGCCAGGAACAGCACCCCGGCGGTGGCACCGAAGCAGGAGAAGTTCCACGCACCCATCGGGCCCTGGATGAAGTCGTACCCGAGCGTCTGGATGTTGAGCAGCATGATGGCGTTGATCGGCCAGTGCAGACCCAACGGCACCATGAACGGGTAGGCCAACGGAATCAGGATGGCGAAGATGAACGGCGAGAAATCGTTGATGGACTTCAGGACGTTCGCCAGACCGGCCCCGGTGTAGACGCCGATCGGGCCGATCAGGAATGCCGTCAGCGGGAGCATGATCAGCATCGACAGGAACGGCACGAAGATCAGTTGCACGTTCTCCGGGATGAGGCGTTTGAGGAGCTTGTACAGCGGACCCAGGACGGCCGCCATCAGTAGCGGTGGGAAGACCTGCGAGCTGTAGTTGAAGATGGTCAACGGCAGCCCCAGAACCTGGACGACGTCGACCTGCGAGCCGAAGACGTTCTTGGATTCGGTGAAGTCCTTGAGGGCGGCGAAGCCGGGGAGCATGACGACGGCCATGATCGCGAATCCGACCCACGGGTCGGCGCCGAGCTTCTTGGAGGCGTTGTAGGCGACCATCAGCGGCAGGAAGACGAAGACGCTCTGCCAGCAGAGGTTGATGAACTGCCAGGTGGGGGAGAGCTGACTGGCCTCGCGGGGATCGGCCCAGTTGGGGATCACGCCGAGGGTGCTCATCAGCGCCATGAAGGTGATGAACAGCGATGCGCCGAGCAGCGCGCCCAGGATCGGGCGGAACGAGTCGGAAAGGAACTCGAAGAACGAATCGAGCCAGGCGAATTTCCCGCGCGGACCCTTGGCCCGGGCGGCGGCCTTCACCGCCGCGGCGTCGTCGGCGGCAACGCCACCCATTCCCGGCAACGCCTTGATGTCGTTGTAGACGCTTTGCACCGCCCCGCCGATGACGACCTGATACCGATTGCCCGCCTGCGGCACCGCGCCCATCACGCCGGGCACCGCCTCGATATCGGACTGCTTGACGCCGGAGGCGTCCCGCAACTGGAATCGCAGGCGTGTCGCGCAGTGCGACAGGTCGACGATGTTCGCCGCGCCGCCGACACTCGTGACGATCTCCGCTGCGGTGTTAGCGCCCATGATCCGACCCCTCAGGTTGTTGCGCGCGACGGGCAAATGCCAAAGCAGGATGCTATCGGCGGGTGATGGCTGCGTCTGCCGATTGATCGGCTGGTGTGACGGGGATGAGCCCGGGCGACCGGGAGGGCCTACACAACAGCGATGACTAGGGTCCGCCGGCCGGGTCCGGCGTGGGGGCTGTCGACGTCCGCAGCCGTTCCGGTTGCAGCGACCACACCGTGTCGCCCGGCTGGGCGCTGTCACGCGCGCAGTAGGCGGGCGAGCCGTCCTCGGTCACCGCCGCCGCCCCGAGCACCGCGCAGTCCGCACCCATGACGACCACCGGCAGATCCATCCGTCCGGACACCGCGGGCGGGGGCACGGTGGTGGGCGCGGTGGTGTGGTGGCCGGTGGTGTGGTGGCCGATTCTCAGCGCCGCGACCAACCCGGCGGCGAGAGCGACAGCGACCAGGCCGGCCGCCACGAACAGGGCGGTCCGCCGCCGCGGTGGCGGCTCGGCCCGACGGTGCCGTGCCGCGCCGGTGCCGGGGGTGAGCGCGTTGTGCAGGGCCGCGGCGAAGTCCGAGCAGGTCTCGTAGCGGGACCGCGGGTTCTTCGCCAGCGCCCGGGCGAACACCGGGCCGAATGAGCTCAGCTCCGGCCGGGTTTCGGCGACGGCCGGCGGCGGGGAACTCAGGTGCTGGCTGATCACGATGGCCGGGTTGGTGGCGGTGAACGGGGCGGTACCGGTGAGCAGGTGGTAGGCGGTCGCGGCCAGCGCGTACTGGTCGGCGTGGCCGTCGATCTCGTCGCCCATGAGTTGCTCGGGTGCTGCGTAGGTGACGGTGCCGACGGTCATGTCCACGCCGGTCAGGTTGTTCTGCTTGCCGATCCAACGTGCGACGCCGAAGTCGGCGAGCATCACGCGCTTATCGCCGCTGTCGGGCGAGCCGATGAGGATGTTGGCCGGCTTGATGTCGCGGTGCAGTACGCCGCGGCTGTGCGCGTAGTCCAGTGCGGCGGCCACGCCTGCCACGATGTCGACCAGTTCAGTGGCCGGGATGCCATGCGGGTACAGATCGGTGAGCAGGTGTGCGGCGTCGGTGCCGTCGACGAACTCCATCGCGATCCACAACTGGCCTTCGAAATCGCCGCGATCGTAGATGGTGACGATGTTCGGGTGGTTCAGGGTGGCGGCCATCTCGGCCTCGAGATTGAACCGCTGCCGGAACTCCTCGTCGGCCGACACGGTGGGCCCGAGCACCTTGAGGGCATCCCTGCGGGGCAACCGCGGATGGTGGGCCAGGTAGACCTCCCCCATGCCGCCGGCGCCGAGGATCCGCAGGATCGTGTAGCCGGCGAAAACCTGACCGTCGACGAGCGGCATGGAACCCCTGGTCAGCCGGGCAGGTTGGCCTTGAGGGCCACCAGTGCCGCCGTGCTCAACCGGGCCAGTTCCTTGGCCTCCTCGAGGCTCAGGGCGGCGTCGAAGATCTCGGCCATCCGGCGGTTGGTGGCTTCCTCGACCTCGGCGTAGCGCTGCTTCTTATCCAGACCGTCGGCGAAGGGTTCCGGCCAGCCGAACATCCGGGTGTACTGCTCGTCGCCGTGCAACATGTGCGCCTCGACGGGTGTGATGCCCGAGTTGGCCAGCAGGTTGAAGTGCACGTCGGCACGCAGTTCGCGCAGCACGAACATCACCTGGAACGCCCGCGCGGGGTCATCGGCCGCCAGCGGCATGTTCCGCCAGCCCGCGAACATCGGGACGCCCATCGTGGGTGTGGCGGCGATGATCTTCTCGCCCAGTTCGGCAATGCGGGCCACGCCTTCGACACCCGCCAGGTACTTGTCACCGAACGCGGCAACCTGGTCCCAGTAGACCTGGGCTGCGCCGGCCGCGCCCCGTACGGCGACGCCCTCGTCCCACATCGCGGCGACGAAGGTGGGCTCGAAGATGGCGAAGATCGAGGCGACGGTGACCCCGGTGGCGTCCCCGAGCACACCGCCGCGTCCGGCGACGTAACCGGTCAGGGGGTTCTGGTAACCCTGGGCGATGCTGCCGGCGAAGGTTTCCGGATGCAGCATGAAGGTGCCGATGGCCTCACCCATCGCGGCTCCCGCTTCGAGGGCGGCTTCGGACATCGGGTGGCTCACGGGTACCTCCTGGCTAGATGGGAATGAGCCCGTGCTTACGCTGCACGCGCTGAATCTGCTTGTCCCGCAGCAACCGCATCGACTTGCGGAGCAACAACCGGGTCTTGTGCGGTTCGATGACGGCGTCGATGTACCCGCGTTCGGCCGCGATGTAGGGGATCGCCATGTTGAGGTTGTAGCCCTCGATGAAGTCGGCGCGGATTTTCTGCACCTCCGGAGCGGTGGGGTCCGGAAAACGCTTGACCAGCAGTTGTGCCGCGCCTTCGGCGCCGATCACGGCGATGCGCGCGGTGGGCCAGGCGAAGTTCAGGTCGGCGGTGAGCTGCTTTGACCCCATCACCGCGTACGCGCCGCCGTAGGACTTGCGGATGGTCAGCGTCACCTTGGGCACGTCCGCCTCGACGACGGCGTAGAGGAACCGGCCACCACGCTTGATGATCCCGTTCTTCTCCTGTTCGACACCGGGCATGAAGCCGGGGGTATCGACGACGAACACCAGAGGCACGTTGAAGGAGTCGCAGAACCGGACGAACCGGGCGGCCTTGTCGGATGCTTCGTTGTCGATGGCGCCCGACATGTGCATCGGCTGGTTGGCGACGACGCCCACCGGGCGGCCGTCGACCCGGGCGAAGCCGGTGATGATGGCCTGCCCGGCCTGGGCGGCGACGTCGAGGAAATCCCCGTCGTCGAAGATCCGGATCAGGATCTCGTGCATGTCATAGGCCGTGTTGTCGGCGTCGGGGATCAGGCTGTCGAGTTCGAGGTCGTGCGGGGTGACCTCCGGTTCCAGACCGGGATTGATCACCGGGGCATCGTCGAAGGTGTTGCCGGGCAGGAACTCCAGGAAGTCGCGCACGTACCGGAAGGCGGCCTTCTCCGACTCGACCACCTGGTGGATGTTGCCGTAGCGGGCCTGGTAGTCGGCGCCGCCCAGTTCATCGAGGCTGACCTCCTCGCCGGTGACGTCCTTGATGACATCAGGTCCGGTGACGAACATGTAGCCCTGGTCGCGGACCGCCACGATCAGGTCGGTCTGAATCGGCGAGTACACCGCGCCGCCGGCGCACTTGCCGAGGATGATCGAAATCTGCGGGACGATGCCCGACAGCAGTTCGTGGCGGCGGCCGAGTTCGGCGTACCAGGCCAGCGAGGTCGCCGCATCCTGAATGCGGGCGCCGCCGGAGTCGTTGATGCCGATGATGGGGCAGCCCACCATGGCCACCCACTCCATCAGCCGGGCCACCTTGCGGCCGAACATCTCCCCGACGGTGCCCTGGAAGACGGTCTGGTCGTGGCTGAACACCCCGACCGGGCGGCCGTTGACGGTGCCGTGCCCGGTGACCACGCCGTCACCGTAGAGAGCGTTGGGATCGCCGGGGGTGCGGGCGAGTGCGCCGATCTCCAGGAAACTGCCCGGGTCGAGGAGTTCATGAATCCGCTCGCGCGCGCTGGGCAGACCCTTCTTGGCGCGTTTGGCGATCGCCTTCGCCCCGCCGGGTTCCTTGGCCAGTTCCAGTTTCTCGCGCAGTTCGGCCAGCAGTTCGGCGGTCGGCTTGTCGGTCACGTCCCGTTGCTCTCCTGCGCTGATGTCTCGCTCTGTACCTGGTCGAGGGCCGCACTCAGGTGCGCGCCCACCTTGGCAATGTACGGCTCGTCGATGGCCTGGATGTGCTCGCCCCCGATCGGTACCACCTCGAGGTCGGCGACGAACTCGCCCCACCCTCCATCGGGCTTCCGGGTGGCGTAGCGCGGCTCGAACATGATCGCGTCATCGTGGTACCGGTCGGCCATGTACAGGGTGACGTGCCCGTCGAAGCGCTCGATCTTGGCGGTGTCGATGGCGCGGTTGTCCAGGTACGACGTGCGTTGATGCTCGACGATGCCGCCCGGGATGTCGACCCCGCTCTGTTTGACCGCGTCGAGGATGAACCGCACCTGTCCGTCGTCATCGAGATTCTCGAGTTCCTCGTAGGGGATCTCGGGGATCTCCACGTTGAACGTGCGCTGGGCGAAGAGGGCGTAGCGGTCCCAGCGGGCCCGGATTTCCTCCTTGGTCTGCGGGATGTCCTCACCGGCCCGGACGGTGTCGATGAGGCCGACGAAGCGGACGTCGCAGCCCGCCCGCCGCAGCCCGATCGCGCAGGCGTAGGCGAGCACACCGCCGAGTGACCAGCCGACCAGGATGTAGGGCCCCTTGCCCTGCATCTCCATCAGCTTGGGCACGTACTCGGCGGCCCGTTCCTCGATGGATCCTTCGACGCGCTCGAAGCCGTACATCGGCGTGTCCGCCGGCAACCTCTTGAGCAGCGGTTCGTAGACCACCGTGGAGCCACCGGCGGGATGGAAGACGAACACCGGGATCCGGTCGGAACCTTCCTTGCGGGCCCGGATGGTGCGGACGAATCCGTCGAGTTCGCCGGCCTCCAGGTGCTCGCGCACCATGGTGGCGAGTTCCTCGATGGTTCTGGCGCCGGTCACCTGCTCGACGGTGATCGTGCCGTCGCACCGCTCGGTGAGCCGGGCCGCAATCTTCGCGGCGGTGTCGGCGTCGACCCGCGGCAGCTCGTTGAAGATGCCGCCGGGCGACTTGCCGGTGACGATGGCCCAGGTGGCGAAGGTGACGCGTTCAGCGGCCTCCCGGGGTGGCACGTCGCTACCCAGCGCGTCGGTGACGGCCTGTTGGGTCAGGACTTTCGCCGCGGCCGCCGCGGGAGTGTTACCCGGGGGTGCCGTCGGGGTGGCGGCCGGTCCCGAGGGATCGGTGGGCGGGGGCGGGATGGCCGGTCCAGACGGATCTGTGGGGGGCGGCGGGACGTCTGCTTCGGGGTGCTGGGCTTCCGGGTGTTTGGCGGCCAGCTTCTCGGCCAGGTCGGCCGGAATCTCACCGGCGGCGATCTTGGCCTGCTCGGCGGCGATCTCCTCGGCGGACATGCCCTTCTGGTGCTCGGCAAGCTCGGCGACCTCGTCGCGGTGCTCGACCGCGTAGGTGATGATTTGCTCGACGTTGTTGAGGCTCGCGTCGCGCACCGCGGTCAGCTGGATCGGCGGCAGGTCGAAGTCGTACTCGACCCGGTTCTTGATCCGGACCGCCATCAGCGAGTCCAGGCCGAGTTCGATCAGCGGCACCTCCCAGGGCAGGTCCTCGGGTTCGTAGCCCATGGCGCTGCCGACGATCAGAGCCAGCCGGTCGTGCACAGTCTCTCCGGAGTCCGGCGACCACTTGCCCAGGTTCGCTGCGACACCGGCGCCGGCGGCGAGGTTGTCGTGCAGGATCGCGGCGTCATCGGGCTGGGATTCGGCCTGTGCCGCAACCGCTTCGGGGGCGACGGCGTTGGCGTTGGCGGCGGTGACGGCGGCTCCGGCGGCGACTGCGCCGGGCAGCGCGGACACACTCCCCGAGCGCGTGACCACGGCGTCGTAGACGAGGCAGAAGGAAGACTCGGCTCCATGATCCATCCGGGCGTGCACCTGAACCGAGGCCCCGCCGGGGTGCCGGGTCAGGGTGGTCACCAGCCGGGCGCCCTCGCCGGGCATCGCCCGCTGTTCGGCTGCGGTCAAGGTGGCATCCGGAAGCACCTGGACCGCAGCGGCTTTCACCAGTGCGGCCAGATCGGTGGCACCCTGTGCGGCGTACTCCCAGACGTGCCGGCCGTCCGGCATCGCGACGTGGGAGCCGGGGATCATCGACGATCCGTCAGCGGAGAACTGGGCGTTGAGCCAATGCTCTTTGCGCTTGAACCGGGTCGGTGGGATGGCGGCGAAATCATCTGGTCCCGACGCCGGGGTGAACAGGGTGCGGAAGTCGAGATCGTGGCCGTAGGTATAAAGCTGGGCCATCGCCGCGACCATCGAGTCGACCTCGTCCTGCTTGCGGGCCAGGGTAGGGATCAGTTGCCCGTCATGCAGCCCCGCCGCGGCGGTGGTCAGACCTGCCTGCATCAGCGCCACCGGGTTCGGTGCCAACTCGAGGAAGGTGGTGTGCCCGTTGTCGACGGCGTTGCGGATACCGTGGGTGAAGTAGACGCTGTGCCGTAGGCCCTTCTTCCAGTAGTCCACATCGTGGATCACCTCGCCGGGGCGGATGTAGCTGCCCTCGTGCACGGTGGAGAAGTAGCCGGTCTGCAGCGGTTGGGGTGCGATGCCCTGCAGTTCGGCGGCGAGTTCGCCGAGCAACGGGTCCATCTGGGTGGTGTGGCTGGCACCCTTGGTCTGGAACTTGCGGGCGAACTTGCCCTCCTGCTCGCAGCGCTCGATGATCGCGTCCACCTGCGCCGGCGGCCCGCCGATCACGGTCTGGGTGGGGGCGGCGTAGACGCAGACTTCGAGGTCGGGGAAGTCGGCGAACACGGTCGCGATCTCATCGGCCGAATACTCCACCAGTGCCATCAGTCGGATGTACTCACCGAACAGCATGGCTTCGCCCTCGCCCATCAGGTGGGAGCGGGCGCAGATCGTGCGGGTGGCATCGGCCAGCGACAGACCGCCGGCGAAGTACGCCGCGGCGGCCTCGCCGAGGGACTGCCCGACGACCGCGGCCGGGTGGGCGCCGTGGTGCTTGAGCAGTTCGCCGAGGGCGATCTGGACGGCGAAGATCACCAACTGCACCACTTCGATCGGGTACTCGCAGGTCTCGTCGGTGTAGTCCACCGTGTCGTCGAGGATCAGTTCGACGATCGAGTAGCCGCGTTCGTCCTGAATGAGGCTGTCGACCTTGTTGATCCACTCGGCGAACACCGCGTCGCGCAGATACAGGCTCTTGCCCATCTTGCGGTGCTGCGCGCCGAAGCCGGCCAGCACCCAGACCGGTCCGTTGGTCACCGGACCGTCGGCGCTGTACACCAGCGGACTCTGCTTGCCCTCCGCGATCGCGCGCAGACCCTTGACGGCCTCATCGTGATCATGGGCCATGACGACTGCCCGCGAGCGGCCGTGGTTGCGCCGCGACAGTGAGCGGCCGATGGATTCCAGCGAGGACGCCCGGCCCTCGGGGCTGTCGATCCAGTCGGCCAGTTCCGCGGCGGTCGCCCGCTTGCGGGAGGTGAGGAATCCCGACACTGCCAGCGGCACGACCGGGGTGTGCGGTTCGGCCGCATCGAGTTCGGCGCGGGCGACTTCCAGCAGACGTAGTGCTTCGTCGGTCAGGCCGGGGAGGTCCGCTTCGGCGGAGTCGTCGCCATCACCGCTGCCGTAGGCGAGGGCGCCATCGAAGTCGTCGAGGTCCTCGTCGAAGTCCTCGGTGAGAACGTCTCCGTCCTCGTCGATCCGGACGCCACCGACGTAGGCGGCGTTCGCATCGGACGTGTCGTCCGAGTCGGCAGCCGTGTCCGGTTCCGGCTCGGGTGCGATGAGATCTTCGGGCAGGACCTCGCGCAGTACCAGATGCGCGTTGGCGCCGCCGAAGCCGAACCCGGACACACCGGCGATGGCGTGCCCGCTGTAGCGCGGCCAGTCGGTCACGGTGTCGGCGACCTTCAGGTGTATGGCGTCGAAGTCGATGTACGGGTTGGGCCCGGCGTAGTTGATCGACGGTGGAATCTTGTTGCGGCTCAGCGACAGCGCCACCTTGGCCAGGCTGGCCGCGCCGGCCGCCGACTCCAGGTGGCCGACATTGGACTTGACCGCGCCGAGCAGTGCGGGCTGATCGGCGCTGCGGCCGCGCCCGATGACCCGCCCCAGCGCGTCCGCCTCGATCGGATCGCCGAGGATCGTGCCGGTGCCGTGTGCCTCGATGTAGTCGACGGTGCGGGGGTTGATCCCGGCGTCCCGGTAGGCCTTGCGCAACACCTCGGCCTGGGCGTCGGGGTTGGGGGCGAGCATGCCGTTGGAGCGCCCGTCGTGGTTGACGGCGCTGCCGGCGATCACCGCGATGATCTTGTCGCCGTCGCGACGCGCGTCCTCGAGGCGTTTGAGCACCAGCATGCCGCCGCCTTCGGAGCGGGCGTAGCCGTCGGCGTCGGAGGAGAAGGATTTGATCCGGCCGTCCGCGGCCAATACCCCGCCGACCTCGTCGAAACCTAAGGTCACGGCGGGGGTGACCAGGGCGTTGACCCCGCCGGCGACCACTACATCGGCCTCGCCGTTGCGCAGCGCCTGAACGCCCTGGTGTACGGCGACCAGTGATGACGAGCATGCTGTGTCCACCGACACCGACGGGCCGCGGAAGTCGTAGAAGTACGACACCCGGTTGGCGATGATCGAACTGGCGGTGCCGGTGATGGCGTAGGGGTGCGCGGTGCGCGGATCCATCATCGCCAGATAGCTGTAGTCGTTGGTGGAACTGCCGACGTACACCCCCACGCTCCCACCCCGCAGGCTTGACGCCGGGATGCGGGCGTTCTCGAGGGCCTCCCAGGTGAGTTCCAGCGCCATCCGCTGCTGCGGATCCATGTTGTCGGCTTCCATCTTCGACAGCGCGAAGAACTCGGCGTCGAACCCCTTCAGGTCCTTCAGGTAGCCGCCGCGGGTCCGGGCCTTGGCGATTCGCTCCGCCAACCGGGGCTCGGTCATGAACTCGGCCCAGCGGCCGTCCGGCAGGTCGGTGATGGCGTCGCGGCCCTCAAGCAGGGCTTCCCACATGATGTCCGGGGTGCTCATATCGCCGGGGAACCGGGTGGCCAGGCCAACAATGGCGATATTCGCGATGCCTTCGTCGATCGCCCGCTGCCGGGTCCAGTCCTCGTCCTCCCCGGCCGCCTCGGATTCCGGCTCCCCTTCGACGATCACTGTCGCCAGCGCCTCGATCGTCGGATGCCGGAAGGCCACCGTCGCCGTCAGCGTCACCCCGGTCAGGTCCTCGATATCGCTGGCCATCGCAACGGCGTCACGAGACGACAGACCCAGTTCGACCATCGGTACGGACTCGTCGATCGACTCCGCCGCCTGCCCGGTGGCGTTGGCCACCCAGTTCCGTAGCCATTGGCGCATCTCGTTCACCGTCATATCGGTGCGAGGGGCGCTCATCTCCGGCTCCGGTGCCAGAGTGATCTCCGGCTTCGAATCAGACCGGGTGACGTCGGGGTCAGCGTTCTCAGACATGGGTCCTTCGGGGTGCGGGGATCGCCTCGGGCGATCACCAGTGGGGGATCAGTCCGACGCGTCGGGGAAGTCGTTGGCGGTCTTTCCCGAGCGCAGGCTGCCGTCGAGGTAGGCAGCGCGACAGGCGCGCCGGCCGATCTTGCCGCTGGAGGTGCGCGGGATCGCCCCGGCCGGGGTGAGCAGCACATCGCGCACGGTGACGCCGTGGCGCACGGCGATGGCCGCCCGGATGGCGTCCGCGACCTGCGCGATTTCCATCTTGTGTGAACCGGGTGCCCGTTCGGCGACGATCACCAGTTGCTCGGAGGTGTCCGAGGGGTCCCGCTTGAGACCGGCGTGCGCGTCGGCGAACACCTCGTCGGGCAGTTGGTTGGCCGGCACCGAGAACGCCGCGGCGAAGCCGGTGCGCACCGCCTTGCTGGCCTCTTGCGCGGAGTACTCCAGATCCTGCGGGTAGTGGTTGCGGCCGTCGATGATCACCAGATCCTTGGTGCGACCGGTGATGTACAGCTCGCCGTCGTGGTAGGCGCCGAGATCCCCGGTGCGGACCCAGGTGGCGTCGTCGGCCGCCCCATCGGCATGCGACGGGCTGGTCCGCGACTTCAGCGTGTTCTGGAAGATCTCGACGGTCTTCTCCGGCTTGTTCCAGTAGCCGGTGCCCATGTTCATACCGCTGATCCAGATCTCGCCGATCTGGCCGTCGGGCAGCTCGCTGGCCGTGTCGTGGTCGACGATGACCGCCCACTCGCCGACGCCGATCTTGCCGGCACCGGCCTGGGCAACCGCCTTCGGGGAGTCGTCGGGTACCGGCACGAACCGCCCGGTGTTCAGTTCATCGCGGTCAACGGAGATGATCGTCGGCTCTTCCGCGGACGGGGTCGTGGAGACGAACAGCGTCGCCTCGGCGAGGCCGTACGACGGCTTGATGGCCTTGGGTTGGAAGCCGAACGGCCCGAACGCGTTGTTGAACCGGGCGACGGTCGCCGCCGAGATCGGCTCGCTCCCGTTGAGGATGGCTTTGACGTTGGAGAGATCCAGTGGCTCCTCGCCCTCCTTGGGCACACCGCGGGCGGCGGCGTGGTCGAAGGCGAAGTTCGGGGCCACCGAAATGGTGCCGCCGGTGTCACCGGGCTGCCGGGCGATCTCACGCATCCAGCGGATCGGGCGCCGGACGAAGGCCGCCGGGGTCATGAAGGTGAAGTAGTGGCCGATCATCGCCGGCAGGAGAGCTGTCACCAGGCCCATATCGTGGAAGAAGGGCAGCCACGACACCCCCCGGTCGGCTTCCTCGCCCTCCAGCGCCTCGATAACCTGAACCACGTTGGCGGCCAGGTTGATGTGGGTGATCTGCACGCCGGTGGGAATCCGGGTGGACCCGGAGGTGTACTGCAGGTAGGCGATGGTGTCCTCGATGACGGCTTCGACGTGCTCCCAGGTCGCCCCCACCTCGACCGGGACGGCGTCGACGGCGATGACCCGGGGGCGCTCCTTGGCCGGCCGGGAGCGGAAGAACTTCCGGACCCCTTCAGCGGATTCGGTGGTGGTCAGGATCGCCGAGGGGGTGCAGTCGTCGAGCACGGCGTGCAGTCGGCCGACGTGGCCGGGTTCGGCGGGATCGAACAGCGGGACTGCGATGCGGCCGGAGTACAGCGTGCCGAAGAACGCGACGAGGTAGTCCAGATTCTGCGGGCACAGGATCGCCACCCGGTCGCCCGGTTCGGTGACCTGCTGAAGCCGGGCGCCGACCGCCCGGTTGCGAGCGCCGAACTCGTTCCAGCGCAGTTCGCGGGCGATGCCGTCGCGTTCGGTGGAGAAGTCCAGGAACCGGTATGCCAGCTTGTCCCCGCGCACCTTGGCCCAGCGTTCGACGTGCTTGACCAGGCTGGCACCTTCGGGGAAGGTGATCCGCCCGTCCTTGATGAACGGGTTATGGAACGGCATACCACTCTCCTGTCAGACCGCGGTCTTTGTCGGGTCTGCCGCGCCCTGGCGGCGCGTCCCGGTTCTCGTCATGTCGCGGCCGTAAACCCCACAGATGGTACCGAGGTGCGGACGGCCACGGTTGGTCCCGACCGGATCGGCAACTTCGACCCAACCGGCCGTCGGACCAGCGCTCTCGGCCCTTATTGTCCTCTTAATGTAAGGCGACGGGAGCGTCTTGACCAAATTGCAGCGTTGCGGTTGCGCGACCGCAATACCGGATCGGCCGTGCTGCGGGCCGGATCAGCCGTGCGGCGGGTGGGGTGCGGTCTCGATCAGGCCACGGGCCCAGTTCAGCGCCCAGAGCGTGGCCGGTTGACCGTCGACATTCCAGAACTGCGGCGTGTTGTAGAAGGCGTGGACGGGCTGTCCGGCCCCTCCGGCCAGTACGCCCAGGGTCTCCGGCAGGTTGGCGATGTTGAACGCCGACTGGGGTGCGGCGCAGATGAGATCCCCGGCCCCGCAGATCTGGAAAGTCCGGTTGTTGAGCGCGCCGAAGCCGCCTGGGCGGGCTCCGCTCATGGTCAGCCCCAGGGCGGATAGCGTCGGCACCTCGGCCAGGGTGATCTCCGCGCCCTGACCGGGCGGGTTGGGGCCGACGTCATTGCCCACCCCGGGCTGGCGCCGGCCGTCAGCGATGAGCGTGACACCGAGGACCAGATCTTCGTCCACCGGTCCGCGTCCGTTGCCGATGTCGCTGGCCAGGTCGCCGGCGATCACCGCGCCCTGGGAGAAGCCGACGATGACATAGCTGGTCAACGGGCAGCGGCCGTTCATCTCGGTCATCGCCCGCACCGCGGCCCGGGTGCCCTCGGCGCGGCTGTCGTTGTAGGACATCTGCTTGTCCGCCGCGAGCGGATTGTGGAACTGCGCGGTGTACGGAACGGTGTAGACCTGCACCCGGTCGGCGCCGAACTCCGCCGAGATCGGTCGGGTGACGTTGAGCAGCAATGCAATCGGGAACTGGCCGGGGTTGAGCGGATCGTCGGTGGGCGAGGATTCCCAAGTGCCAGGGATGGCGATCATGCTCACATCGGGGCAACTGGCGTCCTGGAACGCGGGTCGGGGCTTCTTACCCGGCTGGGTGGTGGTGGGCGGCACCGCAGTGGGGGGGATCGCAGTGGTCGACGGTTCCGGCCGGCGGATCACGATCACGATGATCGCCACCACCAGAGCGACCACGACCGCGACCGCACCGGCGGCGATCAGCGCGAGAATGCGGTGCCGTCGGCGCCGGGCATTGGCCGCCCCGGACGAGGACTGGCGCTGGGACTTGCGTGTTCGATCACGTGCCATGGGTCAGCAGAGGTGTGCGGTGGCGATCCGCACGTAGGTGGTGACCGCCGTGTCGGCCTGCACACCCGGGGGTGACTGGGAGGACACGTGAGAGTCGGCGACATCGCTGCGGACCATCGGGGCCACGTAGTCCCACACCGCCTGGTCGCTCTGGCCGGCGGCGCGTGCCTGGCAGACGTAGGAGCCGATGCTCAACGCGCGCAGTTCGCTGGACGGATGCACCCCCGCCCCGGACAGCGCCTTGAGGTAACCGCGCTGGGAGTCGGTCAACTCCAATTGGGCCGACTTGGCGGCGGTGTCGGGGGAGGCGGCCACGTCGACGCCGTCGGTGTGGTCGCCGAACCCGGCGGTGTGTTCGGAGGGCAACGACACGGTGCTCACCAGGTCGGCGGCGGTGCCGCAGGCAGTCAGGAGTCCGGCCGCGGGCACCGCCAGCGCCGCCATCAGCAGCGTTGCAGCGGGCAGGACCAGCCCGGCACGCGACCGCGCGGCGGATTTGCTGCGTGGATCGCTGCTCGGGCGTGGCACAGCGACCAGAGTACCGGTCACCGGCGAGTGGTCAGGCTCCGCGCGATTGCGGTTGCTTAACGGTTTGGCGGTTCGGGAACCGGCTGTGCGGAACCCGGCCGTACGTCGGCGATACCGACGTCCAGCGCCGCCCAGGGACGGGAACAATCGACCTAGTTGAGCGCCGCTGCGATATCGCTGGCCATCGGTCCCAGCTGTCCGGCCCAGGTGCCCCAATCGTGGTTACCGCCGCCGGTCACATCGAAGTGACCGTTGCGGCCGCCCAGCGCGCGGTAATGGGCGTAGAAGGTTCGGTTGCTGCCCTGCGCCTCGGCGCAGGCACCGACCATCGCCGCAGGATCCGAGCAGGACATGGCCGACGGGGTGTAGACCCACAACCGGGTGTTGTTGGCGACCAGCAGGTTGGCGTGCACGTTGGGGTCATGCCACTTCCAGCGGCCGAGTTGAGGTGCGCCCCACATGGCCTCGATATTGCCGCCGGCACCGTTGATGCCGGCGGAGATCGCGCCGTTGGTGAAGGTGTCCGAGGGGTTGAGGAACCCGGACAGGGTGCCCGCGTAGCTGTACCGGTCCGGATGGAAGGTCGCCATGGTCAGCGCCCCGGTTCCCCCCTGGGAGACGCCGACGATCGCGTGCCGGTTCGGCGCGACGCCCTTGTTGGCGGCCAGCCAGTTCGGCAGTTCATCAGCGAGGAAGGTCTCCCACTGCTTGCTGCCGTCGGCCTCCCAGTTCGTGTACATGCTGTAGGCGCCACCGGCGGGGGCGGCGACCGAAAGCCCACTGCCGGCCAGCGTGGCCATGGCGTTACCGGCAGTCACCCAATTGTTGACCTCGGGTGCGGCGTTGAACGCATCGAGCAGCACCACCATCCGTGGTCCGCCACCTTGGAACGCCACCGGAATGTCGCGGCCCATGGCCGCCGACGGGACCATGAGATATTCGACACCGGCCGCCGACGCGGCAGGGGCCGTGACGGTCATCCCGACCAGTAGCAGTACCGCCGCGAACACTCCCCGGAACAGACCCAGCAGGCCGCTCATAAGCACCTCATCACCCACGTTGACGTATCCGCACCGGCGCGGATCACCGTTTTGTAGTGAATCACACCCGCGGGCACACCATTGGTCAGTTGGCGGGGGCAGCGGCTGCCGGAGGTGCCGGAGACGGCTGCGGGGTCGCGCCCAGGACGCGCTGGATGTCCGGCTTCATCTGCTGGAGCTGTTGACCCCAGTATCCCCAGCTGTGGGTGCCGTTGGCCGGAAAGTTGAACACCCCGTTGGTGCCGCCCTGCGCAAGGTAGGTGTCACGGAAGGTCTTATTGGTCCGCAACGTGAAGCCCTCCAGGAACTTCGCGTTGATCAGATTGCCGGCCGTCGCGCCCGCGTCGAGGTCGGATTGCTTGCCGTCCCCGCAGTACACCCAGACCCGGGTCTTGTTGGCGATCAGGGTCTTGATGTTGACCATCGGGTCGTTGCGCTTCCAGGTGTCGTTGCCACCCTTGCCCCACATGTCCTCCGCCTTGTAACCGCCCGCGTCGCCCATGGCGAGGCCGACCATCATCGGCCACCAGCCTTCGGAGAGGTTGAGGAAGCCCGACAGCGAAGCCGCATAGGGGAACTGCTGCGGATGCCACACCGCCAGGGTCAGCGCCGCCGAACCGGCCATCGACAACCCGACCGCGGCGCTGCCGGTGGGCTTGACCTGGCGATTCGCCGCCAGCCACCCAGGAAGTTCGCTGGTGAGGAAGGTCTCCCACTTGTAAGTCGAGCAGCCGGCCTTCCCGCAGGCCGGCTTGTACCAGTCGCTGTAGAAGCTGGACTGGCCGCCGACCGGCATGATGACCGACAAGCCGGAGTCGACGTACCACTCGAAGGCCGGGGTGTTGATATCCCAGCCGCTGAAATCGTTCTGGGCGCGCAGACCGTCGAGCAGATAGACCGCCGGGGAGTTCGCGCCGCCACCTTGGAACTGGATCCGGATATTGGTGCCCATCGCCGGCGACGGCACATCGAGGTACTCCACCGGCAGGCCCGGCCTGGAGAACGCGCCCGCCGTCGCAGTGCCGCCGGCCACGCCGATCAGTCCGGGGAGCAGTGCGGCGACTCCGACGGCCACTGCCGCCCGGCGCAGCCATGAGCCGCGGACACTTTCACTCGCACCGAACCCGGTCGCCGATTTCGTACCCAAACCCATCCCCAAACCCATCCGAAACATCCCATCCGCTGTGTCTGATTGCCGTGTGTGATTGCCGCACCGCTGGCGAGTCGTCAGCCGCGGGAGTTCCGGTAGTCAACCACAACCGGCGCCCCGATTTCGAACTCGATATCGGTGCGCATGGGCTTATGTGTTGCCGGCCGGCCCGGGGTTGCGCGCGACGAAATGGCTGTTCAGGGCCCGGTTGCGGGTAATCCGGTATAGGCCGGGCGCAGGGGTGCCGGACCCGGGATACCGCACCGTGCCAACTCGTACTCCGGCACCCGATCGATCCGGTAGCGGGTGAGATCCCAGGCCCGGTTCAGGTTGCCGATGAACCTCGGCCGGGTCATCGGGTCGCGGATCGCCGCCAGCATCTCCACGGTCTCGGGACACTCCAGCGCGGCCTGCGCCTGCCGGATCCAGCCTTCATCGAGATAGGCCGGCACCCAGGGCCGTTCTTTGAGCCACGGACCGTCGGCGACGGCCCAGTCCGGGAACAGGTTCTTGTCGTGCCCGATCCGACCGTCATCCAGGCGGGCGGTGTGGGCGGCGAGTGGGTTGGCCAGGCCGATCTGGTCGATGACCCGGGTGTCCAGGCCGACGTTCATCCCGACCATGCCGAGGTTGGTGAAGAAGACCGTGTGCTCGGCGTGCTGACGGCGCCACGTGTCGTCGGGGACCCCCGGCGGCGGGGGAGGCGGTGGCAGCGCGGGGACGACGTCCCACACGTCGTAGTTGCCCGATGGCAGCAGCAGTGCGCCGTCGGGGGTGTTGTTGAGTGCGACCAGCAAACCCCGCATTCGCGGGTAGTCCAAGTAGTCCGCGGCGGTCAGGGGGTGCGCGTGGCCGGTCGCCTGGGAGTAGAAGCGCCGCTCGTCGACGATTCCGGAGTAGCTCACCCGGGTGGCGTCGGAGCCCATTCCCGTGGAGTTCGCCGCCCACAGCGCCCACCCGGCCAGCGCCAACCACAGTGCCGCGACCGCACCCCCGGTCCGCCGATTCGCGGGCCGGCCAGCCGCGATCGGGAGCACCGCCACCGGAGCCAGCAGGCAGAACAACGGTGTCAGCAGCACCCGGCCGTGCATGAAGTCGCCGCCCTGCCGAATCCAGTACAGCGCCTGGATTGTCCCGCTGAACAGCATGAACACCACAACGGCCGATGGGCTCTGCGCAGTGGACGGCCAGCGCAGGCTGGGGCGGGCCACCACGATCGCCAGGACGATCACCAGCACGGCGGGCACCCACAGGGCGTACGGTCCGGTGAAATTGGTCAGGTAGACCAGACCCTGCTCCCACTTGCTGCCGGAGGCGTCTTTGGCCAGCGCGGTCTGGGGCACCAGCAGCCCGTAGTACCCCATCCGGAAGATCTGATAGCCCACCGGGAGCAGCCCGCCGGCGGCGATGATCAGCATGCGCCGCCGCCAACCCGGAGCGGCCGCCACCATCATCAGCAGCGCGAGGCCGCCGATCAGCGCCAGTTCGGGGCGCACCAGCACGCTCAACCCCGCCACGAAGGCCAACGCGGTGGAAAACCAGGTCCGGCCGCGGGGCGGCTGCTGAGACCAGCAGACCAGCATCCACCACAGCAACCCCAGCCAGGCGGTCACCAGGCCGTTCTCCAGGCCCGACGTGGCGAAGTCCCGAGCGGGCGGCAGGGCGATGTAGACCAGCGCCCCGGCCGGCAGGAACAGCGCGGGACGGCCCGTCAGTGCCGGCGCCCACAGTCGGGCGGCGCCGAGCATCATCATGGCGACCCCGGCGACGCTGAAGATCAGCGACAGCGTCAGCGCCACGTACTCCAGACGCAGTGGCCCGCCGACGACGCTGCCGAGATACACCAGGTAGGTCCATGCCGTGGAGGTGTTGGACTCCACCCGTTCGCTCGCGTTGAACACCGGGCCGTTCCCGGCCAGCAGGTTGCGGACGGTGCGCAGCACGATCAGTCCGTCGTCGGCGATCCAGCGCCGCTGCCATATCCCCCAGAACCACAGCGTCGACACCACCGCCACGGTCACCCAGAGACTGATCCGGGCGGACGCGGTGTAGGGAAACGCCGACCATCCCCGCCGGGCCGGATCCGGGTCGGCCGGTGGGCTCAGCGGGGTCCGGTCAGCCAAAGATGACGGCGGCAACAACTGTTCCGATCCACAGCAGGGCCAGCATCTGCAGGACCCGGTCGCGCAGGGCGATCTCCTCCGGTTCCCCGGCCAGACCGCCGTCGACATCCACCGCGTAGCGCAGTATCGCGACGGTGAACGGGATCATCGAAACGACGAACCACGACCCGGCGTTACCGTCGCGTTCGAAAGCCCACAATCCGTAGCAAACCACCACCGCCGTCGCCGACAGGGTCCACACGAAGGTGAGATAGGTACTGGTGTAGCTCTCCAGCGATCTGCGGATCTTGGCGCCGGTGCGCTCGGCGAGTTGGAGTTCCGCGTAGCGTTTGCCGGCCGCCATGAACAGCGACCCGAACGCCATCACCAGCAGGAACCATTGGGAGAGTGGGATGCCGGCCGCGACGCCGCCGGCGATCGCCCGGATCAGAAAGCCGGAGGAGACGATGCAGATGTCCAGTACCGCCTGATGCTTCAGGCCGAAGCAGTAGGCGAGTTG